>OODE01000618.1_pt1 | contig 29360 bp, 17 predicted proteins | sample 1671771 | NCBI WGS metagenome assembly OODE01 (sample SAMN06348191, study PRJEB24527) | human gut metagenome | biome: human gut; feature: ankylosing spondylitis patient; material: feces | host: Homo sapiens | place: China | collected 2015-10 | reverse complement strand
AAGTGCAGTGTTCCACCTACACCCATTATAATGAATCTTCGGAATCCAAAAGTCTCCTCCGTGCGATTGAAAGTGCCAGACAGATGAGTACGAATATTGATATGGAAATAGAAAACGGCGGTCATCTGAGCCAGGAGTTCCTGAAAGAAAATCTTCAGACTCTCTGGGTGGATGGTATCCTTGTGCTGGATGCAGTTGGAAAGACGGACTGCGAATACAGCATGGATGAGTCTCTGACCGGTGAGATTACGGCATATCTGCAAAAGGACATTATCATGGATTTTGCCGGATATGAAGAAAGATCTTATTCGGAACGGTTTACCAGGGAAGACGGATCCTATATTGATATTGCAGCCTGTGCCAGAAAAGATGCACCGGGTATTGTGGCAATCTACTATTACACATCTCCTGAATTTGCCAGAAACTATACACTGACGATACAAGGGCTTTTAAATGGTTATAGTATCCAGAAAGATGGAACGGTTATTGTTGCAGACGATGGGATTGTTGTTGCCAGCAATGATGAGAGTCTGCTGGGGCAGAATACAGCCGACAACGAAGTTGTTCAGGCAATGAAAAAGCATACAGACAGTCAGCATATCTATCATTTGAGGAAGGAAGGAACCGGATGTTATGGAATCATGCTGAAGCAGCGTGATTATTATATCTACGCATATCTTCCGGATACAGAAGTATTCCGTAACCTGCCGCTAAGTGTAACAGCTGTCGTTTTTCTTTATTTACTCATATTCGGTATATTCTGCTTCTGGGGATACAGAGCGGATCTGGCACACCGGAAACAGGAACAGGAAAAAGATGAAAAATATAAAGCAGAACTTCTGAGAGCAGCAAAAAAAGCAGAAGCAGCCAATGAGGCAAAAACCGAGTTTCTGCAGAGAATGAGCCATGATATCCGGACACCGATCAATGGAATCTGCGGCATGATCAATGTGGCAGACCATTATGCAGACAATATGGAGAAACAGACGGAATGCAGGGCAAAGATCAAAAAGACATCCCATCTGCTGCTGGAACTGATAAACGAGGTTCTGGACATGAGCAAGCTGGAGTCAGATGAAGTGGTTCTGGAAGAAATCCCATTTAATCTGAACAGTATTTTTGAGGAAATACTGGGTGTGATCGAACATATGGCTGCGGAGCAGAATATCCGGATCATTTGGGAAGAGAAAGAAGTTACACACTGGAATCTTATTGGAAGTCCGGTGCATGTGAAACGGATTCTGATGAATATTTTGTCTAATGCGGTGAAATATAACAAAGAAAACGGATATGTCTATATCAGCTGTCGGGAAATCCCATCGAAACAGACAGCAATGACCACATTGGAATTTGTCTGCAGAGACACCGGAATTGGAATGACAGAGGCATTCCAGAAACGCATTTTTGAACCATTTGCACAGGAACATGCAGGAAGCCGCACAAAATTCGCCGGAACAGGACTGGGAATGCCAATTACAAAAAAACTGGTGGAGAAAATGGGCGGAACCATTTCCTTTGAAAGTAAAGAAGGCACAGGGACTACATTTGTGATCCGGATTCCATTCCAGATTGATGCAGATATGAAGGACAGGACTGAAACGGAAGAAAAAACAGAAACTTCTATCCAGGGGCTCCATGTTCTTCTGACAGAGGATAATGAGCTGAATATGGAGATTGCAGAATTTGTGCTTCAGAATGAAGGCACTGTGGTGACCAAAGCATGGAATGGACAGGAGGCTGTTGACATATTCAGAAAAAGCAGTCCTGGAGAATTTGATGTCATTCTTATGGATATTATGATGCCTGTCATGAATGGATATGAAGCAGCAAAGATGATCCGCTCTCTGGACAGAGAGGATGCAAAAGTGATACCGATCATTGCCATGACAGCAAACGCGTTCACTGAGGACAAAATGAGAGCAAAGGAAGCAGGAATGGATGAACATATTGCCAAGCCTGTTGATGGAAAGTTATTAGTAAAAGCGATCAATGAGTTAGTAAAACATAATCAGGAGAAGTTATAATGAAAAAGAAAAAATGGAATAAGATACTTGCTGTGCTTTTGGCGATGGTGACAGCCGTATCACTTCTGTCTGGCTGCGGCGGGAAAAGTGCGGAAAAAGAAGATGCAGAAACCATCACAGTGTATTTATGGAGCACAAAGCTGTATGAAAAATATGCGCCATACATCCAGGAACAGCTTCCGGATATCAACGTTGAATTTGTAGTAGGCAATAATGATCTGGATTTCTATCGTTTTCTGAATGAAAACGGCGGATTGCCGGATATTATAACCTGCTGCAGGTTTTCCCTCCATGATGCAAGCCCCCTGAAGGACAGTCTGATGGATCTTTCCACAACCAATGCTGCAGGTGCTGTCTATGATACCTACCTTAACAATTTCAAAAATCAGGATGGCAGTGTAAACTGGCTTCCTGTGTGTGCAGATGCCCATGGCTTTGTAGTGAACAAAGATCTTTTTGAAAAGTATGATATTCCTCTTCCAACGGATTATGAAAGCTTCGTTTCTGCCTGCCAGGCATTTGATGAGGTGGGTATCCGTGGGTTTACTGCAGACTATTACTATGATTATACCTGTATGGAAACACTGCAGGGTCTGTCTGCATCAGAGCTGTCTTCTGTGGATGGACGTAAGTGGCGTACCATCTACAGTGACCCGGACAATACAAAGAGAGAAGGTCTGGACAGTACCGTCTGGCCGGAGGCTTTTGAACGTATGGAGCAGTTTATTCAGGATACAGGGCTGAGCCAGGATGATCTGGATATGAATTATGATGATGTGGTTGAGATGTACAAAAGTGGTAAGCTTGCCATGTATTTCGGCAGTTCTGCCGGTGTAAAAATGTTCCAGGATCAGGGCATTAACACAACATTCCTGCCATTCTTTCAGCAGAACGGCGAAAAGTGGCTGATGACTACACCATATTTCCAGATAGCTTTAAACCGTGACCTGACAAAGGATGAAACACGTCGGCAGAAAGCAATGAAGGTACTGAACACAATGCTTTCAGAGGATGCGCAGAACCGGATCATTTATGATGGGCAGGATCTGTTAAGCTATAGCCAGGATGTGGATTTCCGGCTTACGGAATATCTGAAGGATGTGAAACCTGTGATCGAAGAAAACCATATGTATATCCGTATTGCGTCAAATGACTTTTTTTCCATTTCCAGGGATGTGGTGTCTAAGATGATCTCAGGAGAATATAATGCAGAGCAGGCTTATCAGTCATTTAATTCCCAGCTTCTTGAAGAAAAATCCACTTCTGAGGATATTGTGTTGGATTCAAAGAAAACTTATTCCAATCGTTTCCATACCAGCGGAGGCAATGAAGCCTATTCTGTTATGGCAAACACTTTGCGCGGTATTTATGGGACGGATGTGCTGATTGCAACAGGAAACAGCTTTACAGGAAATGTACTGAAGGCCGGTTATACAGAAAAAATGGCAGGCAACATGATTATGCCAAACGAGCTTTCCGCTTACAGCAGTGAGATGAGCGGGGCAGAACTGAAGGAAACGGTCAGAAACTTCGTAGAAGGCTACCAGGGAGGCTTTATCCCCTTTAACCGTGGCTCTCTGCCTGTGTTCAGTGGTATTTCTGTAGAAATCAGGGAAACGGATAATGGTTATACATTGAGTAAAGTTTCAAAGAATGGAAAACAGATTCAGGACAAGGATACTTTTACTGTGACCTGCCTTGCAGCACCACAATATATGGAAGCTTATCCGGCAGAGGAAAATATTGCATTTGATGGAGGGGATACCTCTGTGGAAGATACCTGGACAACATATGTTTCAGATGGTAATGCCATTCTTGCAGAGCCTGAAGACTACATTACTCTGAGGTGAGAAGAATGGATGTTAAGAATCATAATACAAACAGAAAGAAACGGGTTGTGAGAAAACGATGGAATGCAGCAGTTCTTATTGCCCTATTTGTTGGAATCCTTTTGACTGTTTTCCAATATTTGGGGTTTGTATCGAAGACTGTTTATGAGGAAAGTGTTTCTCACCTGACAGAAATTTTTCATCAGTCTGATAATATGCTAAGTGAGCTGACAAATAAGAATCTGACTTATCTCCATATATGGGGGGAATATTTGCAGAACACTTCCGATGAAAGTGAAATTCGTGAGTATATAGAGAAAGCACAGGAAGATGCAGGCTTTTTAGATTTTTATTTCCTGTCAGCGGACGGGAACTATAAGATGGCAACAGGTGAAACCGGGTATCTGGGATTGCAGGAAAATATTGAAGATGAGATCCGGCAGGGAAATGATGTGATAACCAATGCAACAGTTCCCGGAAAATCCCAGCTCCTTGTTTTTGCCACTCCCAAGCCTCATGGAAGTTATCAGGGCTTTGAATATGATGCAATTGCCATTGCCTATGAAAACTCTGATATCGTAAATGTGCTGAATATTTCTGCTTTTAATGGAAATGCCCAGAGTTATGTGGTTCATCCGGATGGTCGTGTTGTTGTGGATCATTCCTCTGAGTCATGGGGAGAGGTGTATAATTTCTTTGGGATTCTGAGAGAGCATTCCAATATGTCTGAAAAAGAGATCCTTAAACTTTCAGAAGAGTTTAAGGAAGGACATACAGATGCAATGCTGATAAATCTGGATGGAGAGGATTACTATCTGGTCTATGAGAAATCCAAACCTCAGGACTGGATCTTTCTGGGACTTGTCCAGGCTGATATCGTCAATGCAAGTATGAATGTTCTGCAGCGTAGCACTGTGCTGCTTGTAAGTGCAGTAGCGGTGTGTATTGCCGGTCTTTTTATTGGAATTATTCTCCGGAAAAACAGGGTAAACCTGAAGAGAAAGGATACGGAGATCCTGTACAGGGACGAATTGTTTCAAAAGCTGTCAATGAATGTAGATGACGTTTTCCTGATGCTGGATGCAAAAACATATCAGGCAGATTACGTCAGTCCCAATGTGGAAAAACTGCTGGGAATTAAAGTAGAACAGATCCGTAAAGATATTTGTGTCCTGGGAAAACTGCATCCCGGGGATGTTGAAGATCCGGAGAAGAATTATCTGGAAGAAATCCAGGTTCATGAGCAGCAGGAATGGGATTTTGAATATGTTCATCAGAAAACAGGAGAACACCGCTGGTTTCATAATGTTGCAATGGGCAGCGAGGTAAACGGGAAAAAGAAATATATCCTGGTTCTGTCAGATCGTACCTCTGACAGAAAAATGAATCAGGCGCTTTCTGAGGCGGTCCGCTCTGCGGAGACTGCAAACAAGGCAAAGAGCACCTTCCTTTCCAATATGTCTCACGATATCCGGACACCAATGAATGCGATTATTGGTTTTACCACACTGGCTGTAAGCAACATTGATGATAAAGAAAGGGTACGGGATTATCTGGGTAAGATTCTTTCCTCCAGTAATCATTTGCTCTCACTGATCAATGATATCCTGGATATGAGCCGTATTGAGAGCGGAAAGATTCATCTGGAAGAAACGGAAGTCAGTCTGTCAGAGGTTCTTCATGATCTGAAAACCATTATCAGCGGACAGATCCATGCGAAACAGCTGGAGCTTTACATGGATGTCATGGATGTTACCAATGAGGATGTTTATTGTGACAAGACCAGGCTGAATCAGGTGCTGCTGAATCTTTTGTCCAATGCGATTAAGTTTACTCCTGCAGGTGGAACCGTTTCTGTCCGGCTGAGAGAGTATCCGGGTACACAGAGAGGCTGTGAACTGTACGAAATCCGGGTAAAGGATAACGGAATCGGCATGAGTCAGAAATTTGTACAGAAGATCTTTTCTCCTTTTGAGAGAGAGCGGACTTCCACTGTGAGCAGGACTCAGGGTACAGGGCTGGGCATGGCCATTACCAAAAACATCGTGGATATGATGGGTGGAACCATTGAAGTTCAGACAGAACAGGGAAAAGGTACTGAATTTATTATCCGCCTGCCATTGCGGATCCAGCCTGAGAATCACCGTATAGAGAAAATCGCAGAGCTGGAAGGCCTGAAGGCATTGGTAGTAGACGATGATTTCAATACCTGTGACAGTGTGACTAAGATGCTTGTAAAGGTTGGAATGCGTTCGGAATGGACGCTTTCCGGTAAGGAGGCTGTTCTCCGCGCACGACAGTCTATGGAAATGGGTGATGCATTCCATGCTTATATTATTGACTGGCGTCTGCCGGATATGAACGGCATTGAAGTTACCCGTCAGATCCGAAGTCTTGGTGATGATACACCGATTATTATCCTGACTGCTTATGACTGGTCAGATATTGAAGTGGAAGCCAGGGCAGCAGGGGTGACTGCGTTCTGTGCCAAACCTATGTTTATGTCAGATATCAGAGAGACTCTGATGGCTGCTATCGGCCAGAAGCAGGCTGGGGCAGAGGATAATATTCTTCCGGCAGCAGATTCAGATTTCAGAGGCAGGCACATACTGCTCGTGGAAGATAATGAACTGAACAGTGAAATTGCAGTAGCGCTCCTTAGTGAATATGGTTTTCAGGTTGATACAGCGGAAGATGGAGCAGAAGCTGTTGAGAAGGTTAAGAATTCAACACCAGGTGATTATGATCTGGTGCTTATGGATGTGCAGATGCCTGTAATGAACGGATATGAGGCTACTGAGCAGATCCGTTCACTGGATGATCCGGCACTGGCAGGAATTACGATCCTTGCCATGACTGCCAATGCTTTTGACGAAGACAGAAAGAAAGCACTGGCATGTGGTATGGATGGATTTCTATCCAAACCAATTGTTATAGAGGAACTGATCAGTACATTACAAAACAGTCTAGAGCGTGTCTGAAAAAGGCTTTCTGCAAGATGTGCGTCACAATTTGTGGGATATTTTGCCCGGATGAGGGCGCCGTAGCGGGCTACGGCAACTGAATTCGGGTGAAATATCCCGCAAAGTGGGGCGTGCAGATTGCGGGAATGATTTTTCAGACACACTCTAGGGTAAGTTTAACTGAATCAGGTAAGTTTTCTGTTTGAACTGTGATAATGGGATATGAAAAGTGGTTTGATGAAAGCAAGGAGGAGCAACGAATGATTTGTGGAATGACGTATTTTCAGATATGTCTGTATTTTCTTATTTATTCTTTTGGCGGCTGGGTTGTTGAAGTTATTTTTCATGCAGTAGCCTTGGGAAAGGTCATAAACAGAGGTTTTCTGAATGGACCGGTCTGCCCGGTATATGGATTCGGGGTGCTTTCTGTTTTTGCTTTGCTCAATACAATTCAGGGCAGCGGGCGTCAGATGAGTGATGGAATGATTTTTGTGTTTGGAATTGTTCTGGCAACTGCGGTGGAACTGGTTGCAGGCTGGCTGCTGGATGTGTGTTTCCATGCAAGATGGTGGGATTATTCAGATAAACCCTTTAATTTTCATGGCTACATTTGCCTGGAGTTTTCTCTGATCTGGGGACTGGCTATCGTTATGGTAGTAAAAGTTTTCCAGAAGTATGTAGAGGCACATGCGTTACATACACCTGCAACCTGGGAATGGATTGTGATAGCAGTTTTGTATGCTGTGTATCTGACAGATTTTATTGTGACGGTAGCAGTGATCCAGGGACTGAATAAAAAGCTTACCAGACTGGATAAGGTTCGCTCAGATCTGAGAATTGTAAGTGATAAACTGAGTGATACACTGGCTACGACTACGATTGGCACAGCACAGAAAGTGGGAGAAGGAAAGGTTCAGGCAACTCTTGCAGCAGCAGAACTGCGTGATGCAACTGCCGCACAGCGAGAAAAATCTATCGAAATGCTTCGTATAAAAAGAGCGGAGCTTCAGGCTCAGTTTGAGGAACTGTCCAGTTCTATTACCAATCATACCGTTGTCGGTCAGGGGCGTATCATCAAGGCATTTCCGAAGATGCAGCACAGAGACTATTCCGAACTGATTCAGGAGCTGAAAAAGAGATTAAAATAGATTAAAATGCAGAGGGAGGCTTCAGGTGAACAGACAGGCAGTACAAACCTTAAAGACTTATTTTGGATATGATACATTCAGAGAAGGGCAGGAGAGTGTTGTGGAGTCCATTCTGGAACACCGGGATGTGCTTGCAATCATGCCGACAGGAGCTGGAAAATCCATCTGTTATCAGGTACCGGCACTGATGCTGTCAGGAATTACGATTGTAATTTCTCCTCTGATCTCACTGATGCAGGATCAGGTAAAGGCTTTGAATGAAGCGGGAATACATGCCGCATTTATCAATTCTTCACTGTCGGAAAGTCAGATTAGCAAGGCGTTGTACCTGGCAGCAGGAGGAAGATACAAAATTATTTATGTTGCACCGGAACGTCTGGAAAATTATGAGTTTCTGGAATTTGCCAGACAGGTGGAGATTTCCATGGTGACAGTGGATGAGGCACATTGTATTTCACAGTGGGGCCAGGATTTCAGACCAAGCTATGTCAAAATCGTAGACTTTGTAAAAAATCTTCCCGGTCGTCCGATCGTCAGTGCTTTTACCGCAACTGCAACAGAGGAAGTAAAGAACGACATTCTCTGCACTCTAAATCTGGAAGATCCGAAAGTAGTGATCACCGGGTTTGACAGAAAGAATTTATATTACAGCGTGGAAAATATCCGGCGAAAAGACGATTTTGTGATGGATTACATAGACAGACATCCAACAGAGAGCGGGATTATTTACTGCTCTACAAGAAAAAATGTGGACAATCTTTTTGAACTGCTTTTCCAAAAAGGAGTTGCTGTTACCAGATATCATGCAGGACTGAATAATGAAACCAGAAAAAAGAATCAGGATGATTTCATTTACGACAGAACCCCTGTTATTATTGCAACAAATGCATTTGGAATGGGGATTGATAAATCCAATGTGAGATATGTGATCCATTACAATATGCCGCAGAGTATGGAGAATTATTATCAGGAGGCAGGACGTGCAGGGCGTGACGGAGAGAATTCCCAGTGCGTTCTATTGTTTTCTGCACAGGATGTTATAATCGACCGAATGCTTCTGGATAACAAAGATTTTTCCGATGTGGATGAAGAGGATGAATTTCTCATTCGTCAGCGGGATATACGAAGGCTTCAGATCATGGAAGGATATTGTAAAACAACAGGATGTCTGCGAAATTATATTCTGGAGTATTTCGGTGAAAAGACCTTCGGTCCCTGTGATAATTGTGGAAATTGCCACAGAGAATACCATGAGACAGATATGACCAGAGAGGCGAAGTGGGTAGTGAACTGTGTAGCTGAGACGAGAGGAAGGTATGGACTGACAATTGTGCTTGGTACTTTGCTGGGGGCTAAGAGAGCCCGGTTGAGGGAGCTTGGAGCAGATAAGTATAAATCTTATGGAGCATTGAATGATCACAGTGAGGCAGAACTCAGGGCACTGATCAGCCAGATGACTGAGATGGGATATCTCTATCAGACACAGGAACGTTACAGTGTGCTGAAACTGGGCGATATTTCTCCGCTAAGAGATGAAAATACTCACGTGATCATGCGTACTTACGAGGAAAAAGAACCGGATAAAAAGAAAAAGCCCCAGAAATCTGTCAGAAAACGCAGTACAGATGCGCTTACGGCAGCAGGTTACGATTTATTTGAAGCTCTGCGGAAACTTCGTCTGGAAATTGCAAAAGAGGAAGCCATGCCTCCATATATCGTGTTCAGTGATAAGACGCTGATAGATATGTGCATCAAATGTCCATCAAATGAAGAAGAAATGCTGGAGGTTTCCGGTGTGGGCGAGAATAAGTTAAAGAAATACGGTCAGAGATTTCTGGAAGAGATACAGAAGTTCTGCCTGGAACGTCCGAATGCGGTTTTGAGTATGTCGGAAGATGAAAATGGTAATCCCTGAGAACAAAGGTTGGAAAACAGATGAATATAGAAAAATATACGGAAGAATTAATCACATTGAGACATTACTTTCATCAACATCCGGAGCTGGCACTTCAGGAAGTGGAGACGTCTGCATATATCCGGAAATATCTGGAGAAACTGGGATATGAGATTGTGCCGATAGAACCTACAGGATTGATCGCGGAACTTCCATCTCTGAGAAACAGGGAGAAACTGGTTGTACTCAGGGCGGAGATGGATGCATTGCCCATACAGGAGCAGACAAATCTACCATATGCATCAGTAAATCAGGGATGTATGCATGCCTGCGGTCACGATATGATCCTGGCAGCAGCACTGATCCTTGCAAAAATTGTGGCAGAAGAGCAAAGAATGCAGGAAAATTTTCCGGTCAGGCTCCGGTTCCTTTTTGAACCTGCAGAGGAGATTGGTGAAGGTGCAAAAAGAATGCTTCAGGCCGGAGCATTAGAGAATCCGAAAGCAGATGCATTTCTGATGTTTCATTACGCAGCGGACATGACATTTGGAATGGCAGTGCATCAGGGACAGGCATCTTCCATGATCAACAGTATGCAGATTCATGTTCATGGAAAATCCAGTCACTGGTGTGAAGCGGATAAGGGGATTGATGCAATTTATGCAGCTGCTCAAGTGATAAGTGCCATTCATGATTTGAATGAAAGTTTTGGAAAACAGCATCCGGATGCAGGAAAATATATTGTGGGTACGGGTACAATCCATGGCGGTGAATATACGAATATTATTGCAGACCATGTGGTATTAAACGGAAATATACGCGCAGTTCATGAAGAAACTTACACGGCACTTGAGCACGAGCTGGAGAGAAATCTGCAGGAAATTGAAAAGCAGACTGGCACACAGATCCGTATGGAATTTCCCAAAAATCCGGTATATGCGTTTGCCAATGATGAGGAACTTACAGAGACAGCAAAGGTAGTGGGTGCAGAAGTATTCGGAGATAAATTTGTTCTGGAAGGAGAAGATGAGTTGTTTCTTTCCGGTGACAACGCATACAGATATTTTAGAGAAACCAGAGGACTTTTCACAGTATTTCTTGCGGGAATACCAGGAGAGAATCATCCTCTGCATCATCCGAAATTTCAATTGGATGAGAGGATACTGCCGTACAGCGTGGAAGCATTGTATAAGATTATAACTACATTATGAGTATTGCTATTTTGGAAAATAGTGAATTGTGATGTGGTTCAGCAGAGCGTGAAATTCTACTGAACTGGATCAATGTATTATTTACGCAGATTGCTATGGAAGGAACGTCAGCAGGATGGATAATTTGTATCTGTTCTGCTGTTTTTTGAGTATACTCGTAATAATTTCAGAGAATACTGTAAATTAACCCAATTAAGTAAGCCCTGCTTCAATTGAGGATATCCACCTGACTCTATAAAAAATCTCATAAATAAATGAAAAAAATTACCAAAAGGACTTGAAAATTGGATTGAAATAGTATAATATAAAAACATAAACAAATTAAGGATGCATAGCAACTATAACTTATTAACGTTGAGTGACAGCAGATTGCTGAATAGTAACGGACAGACGATATACTATAAAGAAAGAATTGAGGGCAGAAATATGAAGATTACAGATACCATTAAATATGTCGGAGTGAATGACCATCAGGTAGATTTGTTTGAGGGACAGTATGCAGTGCCAAACGGAATGGCATATAATTCCTATGTGATTCTGGATGACAAGGTTGCAGTTATGGATACTGTAGATGCCAATTTCAAACATGAATGGCTGGATAATCTTGAACAGGCACTGGGCGGACGTAAGCCGGACTATCTGATCGTTCAGCATATGGAGCCTGACCATGCAGCAAATGTAGCGAACTTTCTGGAAGTATATCCCGGCACTACAGTAGTAGCCAATGCGAAGACATTTGTAATGATCAAAAATTTCTTCGGACTGGATCTGGAAGGGCAGAAACTGGAAGTAGAGAATGGTTCTACACTGAGTCTGGGAAATCATAATCTTACTTTTGTATTTGCGCCAATGGTACATTGGCCGGAGGTTATGGTGACTTATGACAGCACAGATAAAGTTCTTTTTTCAGCAGATGGATTTGGTAAGTTCGGTGCTCTGGATGTGGAAGAAGACTGGGATGATGAAGCAAGAAGATACTTTATCGGTATTGTTGGTAAATATGGCGCACAGGTACAGAGACTTCTGAAAGTAGCAGCTACTCTGGATATTCAGATCATCTGTCCGTTACATGGTCCGGTACTTACAGAAAATCTGGGACATTATATCAGTCTTTATGATACCTGGTCCTCTTACACACCAGAAGAAGAAGGAATCGTAGTTGCATATACTTCTGTATACGGACATACCAAAGAAGCAGTCAATCAGTTTGTGGAGAAATTAAAGAGTAAGGGATGTCCGAAAGTAGTTGTTTATGATCTGGCAAGAGATGATATGTCTCAGGCACTCAGTGATGCATTCCGTTACAGTAAGCTGGTACTGGCAACAACTACCTATAATGCAGGAATCTATCCGTTTATGAATGACTTTATTACCCGTCTGGCAGAGCATAATTTCCAGAACCGCACAGTGGGCCTTATTGAAAACGGTTCCTGGGCACCTCTGGCAGCAAAAGTAATGAAAAATATGCTTTCTGAATGCAAGAAGATCAACTGGCTGGACACCACAGTGAAGATTATGTCCGCAGTAAATCAGGAAAACAGAGATCAGATGGAAGCGATGGCTTCCGAGCTTTGTAAGGAATATATTGCAAAGAATGATGAACTGGCAAATAAAAATGATATGACAGCATTATTCCGTATTGGTTATGGTCTATATGTAGTGACATCAAATGACGGTAAAAAGGATAACGGACTGATCGTCAATACAGTTACCCAGCTGACAGACTCTCCGTTCCGCGTTGCAGTTAATATCAATAAGACAAATTATTCTCACCATGTTATCAAACAGACAGGTGTGATGAATGTAAACTGTCTCTCTGTAGAAGCTCCGTTCTCTGTATTTGAACAGTTTGGTTTCCAGAGTGGAAGAAGCGTGGATAAATTTGCGGGACAGAAGGTGAATCGTTCTGATAACGGACTGATATTCCTGGACAAATATATCAACGCATTTATGTCCCTGAAAGTAGAGCAGTATGTAGATCTGGGAACTCACGGAATGTTCATCTGCAGTGTGACAGAAGCTCGCGTGGTAAGTGACCAGGAGACAATGAGCTACACCTATTATCAGAAAAATGTAAAACCGAAACCTGAAACAGAAGGTAAGAAAGGATTTGTATGTAAAGTCTGCGGATATATCTACGAAGGCGATGAACTTCCGGAAGATTATATCTGCCCACTGTGTAAACATGGAGCTGTAGACTTCGAGCCGATTGGATGAAAGATTTCTCTTGTTAAACTGCTAAAGAGTGACATTCTGTCATGTGAATATTTGTCGAGATTTCAGAGTGATCTGATTGATAAAATAAAAAATAGAGATTGTCAGTGGTTAAATCGCTGACAATCTCTATTTTTGCTCCAGTATTAATAGAAACATTATGGAATGTAAAGAAATTTTGATAGACGAATTCAATAACAATATGTTACACTTTATGAAAGTTAGAGTTTAATATATCAAATATAAAGGGAAGTGTGTCTATTGAAACAAATTAAAAAGAAACTTCCAATAGGAATAGAAAATTTTGCAAAGCTTCAGGCGGAAGATTTCTACTATGTAGACAAAACGATGCTTATCAAAGAACTTCTGGATAATTGGGCGGAGGTGAATCTGTTTACACGTCCGAGAAGATTTGGTAAAACACTGAATATGAGTATGCTGAAAGCATTCTTTGAATTAAACAGTGATAAGAATTGCTTTAGAGACACAAGAATTTCCAGAGAAGTTTATCTTTGCGAACAATACATGGGAAAGTTCCCTGTGATTTTTATTTCCCTGAAGAGTATCAGTGCGCAAACTTATGAAAAAGCCTGTGATATGGCAATACAGATTGTAAATGGTGAGGCGCGTAGATTCCAGTATTTATTGGACAGTGAACGTTTGACGGAATATGATAAGGATGCGTTCAAATCATTGCTTCTGCCGGATATGAAGGAATCTGTTCTGTGCAGCAGTCTGAGGATTCTGTCAGAACTTCTGGAGAAACATCATGGTCAGAAAGTTATCTTATTGATTGATGAATATGATGTGCCTCTGGCGAAAGCATTTGAATTGGGATATTACAATTCAATGACTCTGCTGATCCGTAACTTGTTTGAAAATGCATTAAAAACAAATGACAGTCTGAAGTTTGCTGTGCTTACAGGCTGTATGCGTATCTCAAAGGAGAGTATTTTTACAGGATTAAATAATCTGAAAGTTTTGTCAGTGGCAGATGTACAGTTTGATGAATATTTTGGATTTACGGACAGTGATGTAAAGAATATATTGGAATATTATGAACTTTCTGAGCATTATGATGAAATAAAAATGTGGTATGACGGATATCGGTTTGGAAATGTAGAGGTTTACTGTCCATGGGATGTGATAAATTATTGTGATGAATTGCGTATAAACAATATGGCGCAGCCACAGAATTACTGGTCTAATACCAGCAGTAATGAAGCGGTGAAACGCTTTATTCATGAGACTGATAAGGGAACGGTCAGAAAGGAAATTGAGAAACTGATAGCAGGAGAAACAATTGTAAAGGAGATTCATCAGGAACTGACATATCAGGATATGTATGCTTCGATTGAAAACCTGTGGAGTGTTCTTTTTACTACGGGATATCTCACACAGACCGGAAGAAAAGATGCAAATACGTTCATGCTTACCATTCCTAATATGGAAATACGTAATATTTTTCTGACACAGATTATGGAATATTTTAAGAAAACTGTTTCTGAGAATGGAGAAGCACTTGAAAAATTCTGTAATGCACTAAAAGATGGAAATTCCGAAGTGGTAGAACAAAGTTTGAACAATTATCTGAAAAGGACCATCAGTATTCGGGATACCTTTGTAAAAAAACAGATGAAAGAGAATTTTTATCATGGGATTTTACTTGGAATTCTTGGATTTCAGCAGAACTGGAGTGTGTCATCAAATAAAGAATCGGGTGATGGATACAGTGATATTTTGATAGAAACAGAAGATCAGGAAACTGGAATTATTATAGAAATAAAATATGCCGAAACAGGGAATCTGGAAGCTGTCAGTGAAGAGGCATTAAAACAGATAGAAGACAGACGATACGAGGAGCAACTGCTGGAAGAGGGAGTAGAGCATATTTTGAAGTACGGTATTGCATTTTACAAAAAGAAATGCAAAGTAATAGTAGTCAAATAAAGGAATTCCAGAGCATCCTCCTGACAAGAGGTATACTCTGGAATCATGTTTTTGAAGGCTTGATTTATATAAGATTATTCCATCTCGTACAAAGAGGAGAATATTTTTAATGATCTTCCATGGATGTGCCAAGAATTTCCAGAGTATCAATATCCTTTGAGAGATATTCCAGGTATAACTGACCAAGACTACTTAAAGGTATTTGAGCAATAGTCAGGTAACCAATATGAAGCAGTCCGATATCATTTTCCAGAGACTTTGCGATAATATTTCCCATCCCCTTATGAAATGCATCTGCGTTACTGTTAGGAAGATCCGGACCAATACTGAAACAGTCTGTTTTTCGAACAAGAGCAATCTTTGTGCAGCGGTCACTGACATGGACATTTTTATTTAAAAGCTTGTAAAACAGCGGTTCTTCTGAAAAATGGGAAGTTTCCAATTCCTGGTCGTAAGTGACGAAAGGATATTTTTCCAGATCCTTTATAGAAAGGACAGGAAGAGAAGCCAGAGGATGACCAAAACGGAGAAACACATAATTTTTGACACTTTTGATTTCATGAAATTCAATATCATAAGAAGAAAATAAAGTCTGCATACTGCGCATATGAGGTTCGTGGATTGCTACAACTCCCAGTTCACTTTTTCTTCCGGATACGTCATGGATAACAGAATTAGTGTCGCATTCACGGATTGCAATATCATAGGTTGGAGAGTTAATTTCGGTTAAAAAGCTAGTAAAGGCCCGCACTGCAAATGGAAGATGCTGACAGGATACTGAAAAACGCATAGGCAGTGATTTCCTGGCATGGTAGCGCTGCTCAAGATACTGAGACTGTTCTACAATTTCTTTGGCATATTTAATAAAGTCTTCTCCATCGTAGGTAAGGGAAACGCCACGATTTGTCCGTTTAAAAATAGTAATCCCCAGATCAGATTCCAGCTCTTTTACAGCAGCAGAAAGTGTAGACTGAGAAACAAAAAGATTTTTTGCTGCTTTAGAAAATGAATGACTGTTGGAAATTTCCAGCATATATTTCAGATTTTGTAATGTCATAGATAAAAACTTCCTTTCTGTGAATTATGCTATCAGAAAAATTGATTGCTGGCAATAGAAATTATATAAATTAAAGTAAGAAATGTTTCTTGTAATCGATTAATCTGCATGATATAGTAGAACAGACAATTAAAGCAGAATATTTTATGGAATCCGGTCAAATGCCGGAGCGGTGCCGCCACTGTAGGATGGAGCATTCATAAAAATACACTGGGATTTCCGGGAAGTATATGAATGTGAAGAAGTCAAGCCAGGATACTTGGATATTTTGCCGGAACCCCGATTTAACGAGTCATTAAAAAGGGAGTGCAGCAGGTAAGTTTTTTGCGCCCTTTTTTGTGATGAAAAGGGTGTTTTTTATTTTACAGATAAGGAGATAAGGAATGAAAAAAAGATCAAAGTTTCTTGCCATGCTGCTTTCGACAGCAGTAGCTGTTTCCTCACTTACAGGAATCAGCGTATTTGCAGCTGACAAAACAGGAGAAGAGGAAACCAGAATAGTTGTAGACGCCACCGGAGCAGAAGTAGAAGTGCCTGCACATCCGAAGAGAATTGCAGTTCCAGCAATGGTTCTGCCAAATATAGTTTATGCATTACAGGGAAATGCAGAGAATATAGTATCTATTCCACCGGCAGCATATTCAGGATGGGAAATGTCTATTTTAAAAGATCTGGCTCCGGAACTGGAAGATGTAGATACTACAATGGTGAATGATGACTTTTCAGTAAATGTAGAGGCACTTGCAGATGCAGATATAGATTTAGTACTGAACTGGGATTCAGAGACTGACCAGGCAGAGCAGTTAAAGGCATTGGGAATTCCATGTGTGCTTGTATCTTCTGCAAAAGATATGGACGGTCTGAAAAATCTGGTTACTATGCTGGGAGATGCATTAAACTGTGAGGATCGCGCAAAACAGGCAACAGACTGGTATGATGAAACTATGGACTATTTCGACAGCAAGGCAGATGAGGTTGCTGCTTTATCAGAGGATGAAATGCCAAGAGTTCTTCATTTCCAGAGAGTACATGAGATGACCTGTTTTACAGGTGGGATTAATACTTATATTACAACACTTGAAGGTGGACAGAATTTCACACTTCCTGAAGACATTACAGAACCTTCAATGGAATCAATCCTGGAATATGATCCGGAGATTATTTTTATCAGTAATTTCGATGATGTAACTCCGGAAGATTTCTATGAGAACAAACTGGAAGGACAGGATTGGAGTAACGTGAGCGCTGTTAAAAATCATAAGGTTTATAAAGTTCCATGTGGATTATACCGTTGGGCTCCGCCGAATACATTTGAAAAACCACTTTATATGAAATGGACAGCATCCATTGTACAGCCGGAGATTTTCTCTGATTATGATATCAGAACAGAAATCAGCGATTTCTATAAAGATTATTATGGATATGAGCTCAGTGATGAGCAGTTGGACAGCCTTCTGAGACTGGATTTAAATGAATAAACAGAAAAGAGACAATTACATTGAAGGATAACAAAAAACATAAGAAAGCAGAGTATGGAATACTGATTACCGGACTGATTATACTGTTGGCAGCTACATGTGTCATTGCGTTGTGTGCAGGTCAGTACAGTGTTTCTGTTCCGGAAGTGATCAAGATACTTGCATCCCGATTTGTAAATGTGACAAAGACATGGAGCAACACGGCAGAAGGCGTAGTATTTACACTACGCCTTCCGCGTATGATAGGAGCAGTGTTGGTTGGTAGTGCATTATCCTTATCAGGAGCTGCTTATCAGGGAGTGTTTAAGAATCCGCTGGTTGCACCGGATCTCCTGGGTGTTTCTTCTGGTGCATGTGTAGGTGCATCAGTGGCAATTTTGTTACATTTAAATTCATTTGGTGTGCAGGCAATGGCATTTGTGGCGGGGATTTTGGCGGTTGGACTTACTTTATTTATTCCGCGCCTGATAAAGAATACGAATATGACGATGTTGGTATTGTCAGGAATTATTGTCAAAGGAATCATGGATTCTGTAATGGGAATCATTAAATATGTTGCAGATCCGGAGACAGAACTGCAGTCTATTACTTACTGGCAGCTGGGCAGTCTGACGAAGGTATTGCCAAGAGATTTGTTTACTGTAGGGCCGGTGATCATTGCAGCATCTGTAATTATTTTTCTTCTCAGATGGAGGATAAATATTCTTTCTCTGGGAGACAGAGAAGCAAAAACGCTGGGCGTTTCAGTTACAGTTGTTCGAAATTTTATTATAATCTGTGCGACATTACTGACTGCATCTGCAGTATGTATCAGTGGAACGATTGGATGGATCGGACTTGTGATTCCACATTTTGCACGAATGCTCACAGGTCCGGATAATACGAAAGCGATTCCTGCCAGTATTTTAATAGGAGCTATTTTTATGGTAGCAATTGATACTCTGGCAAGAGCTTTGACAAGTGTAGAACTTCCGCTGAGTATCCTGACCGGAATTATTGGTGCACCATTTTATATTATTATACTTGCCAGACAAAGGATGAAATTATCATGATATTAGACGTACAGGATTTATCATTTCGATATAGTAAAAATGCGAAACCTATTTTTCATAATGTAAATCTCCAGATGGAAAAGGGAGAAATTCTCACAATTCTTGGCGCCAATGGTGCAGGAAAATCAACGCTTTTAAATTGTCTGGCAAATATTTTGGAACCTTATTCCGGAAAGATTCTGGTAAATGGAGCCTCTATTCATGATATGAGTCTGAAAAAAGCTGCACAGCTGATTGGTTATGTACCGCAGAACCATGCTCCGGTATATGACTATTCAGTGAGAGATTTTATAGTAATGGGAAGGGCTCCGCATCTGGGAATGCTGGAAAAGCCATCGGAAAATGACTATGCGATCGTGGATGAAGTTATACGGGAACTGGGAATTGAAAAGCTTGCTGATAAAGCATATACACAGATCAGCGGCGGAGAACGACAGCAGGCACTGATCGGACGTGCTATTGCACAGCAGCCGGAGATTATTATGTTTGATGAACCGACCAATCATCTTGATTATGGAAATCAGCTCCGTATGGTCCATAAGATAAAAAATCTTTCTAAGAAAGACTATACGGTTATTATGACAACCCATATGCCAGATCATGCAATGATGATAGGCGGAAAAACAGCTATTCTTGGCAGGGATGGAACATTGAAAGTAGGAAAGACAGAAGAAATTATTACAGAAAAGAAACTTGAGGAACTTTATCAGGTAAAAACCCGAATTGTATATATTCCAGAAGTTGGAAGAAAGGTTTGTGTGGTAGCAGAACAATGAAAACCAGAAGAGTTGCTTTTTATGGTAAAGGTGGGATTGGGAAATCAACGATTGCTTCTAATGTATCTGCATTACTGGCTATGCAGGGGAAAAAGGTTCTGCATATAGGATGTGACCCCAAGGCAGATTCTACCAGACTTTTGTGTAAAGAACGGATAAAAACAGTTCTTGAGGTACTTGAAGAAAAAGATTATCCGGAGAGAGAGGATCTGGTGTACAGATCAGAATCCGGTGTCTGGTGTGTGGAATCCGGTGGTCCGGAAGCTGGAAACGGATGTGCAGGTATGGGAATCATTACTGCCATGAAAGAACTGGAACGTATCGGAGTGCTTGAGGAAGACTGGGATGTAATTATTTATGATGTTCTGGGAGATGTGGTATGTGGCGGATTTTCCGTGCCAATGAGACAGGGATATGTAGATAGAGTTTATATTGTATCTTCTGCGGATTTTATGTCTTTATATGCTGCAAATAATATATTAAAAGGTGTTGTGAGCTATTCAGATGAAAGAAATCTGCTGGGAGGCTTTGTATTTAATCATATTCGCGAGCAGGAAGAAGAATGTATAGCAGAGGAGTTTACAAACCGGGTCAAAGGAAGAATGGCAGCAATTATCAGAGAAAGTAAAGAACTGAAGTTGGCTGATTTCAGAAAAGAGATTTATACTCAGAATATGTCAGCTTCAGACAGTGAAAATTGGAAAGCGTTTTGCAGACTTTCAGAAGATATATGCAGGACAGATGAGAGAAGCGTAAGCAGATCACAAAATAAAGCAGAGGAAGCACTTCCTATTCCATTAAATGTAGATGAGATAGAAAAATTTGGTATGGAACTAAGCAGGAAATTGGAGAAATTATGAGAGGCTTTGAAATTGAGAGAACATTGGATGAGGATACCTGTTCAATGGAAACGCTACCGGAAAAAATTCTGAAAGTCCCGGGAATCGCACTTGTAGCAGCCGGCACTCCTGCGTGTCTGATAGGCCTGTATGATTCAGCGGCAAGAATCAATTCATTGGATCGTTTATTTCTTTGTCAAATATCTTCTGTAGAGTACAGTCTGGGAAAACAGGGAAAGAAAATATGGGAGGCAGTAGAGCTGGCAGCAAATACAGAAGGAATTAGAGGAGTGATTATATATTCTTCCTGTATGGAAGTTCTGACAATGTGGGATTTTCAAAGAGAAAAAAAGAAAATTCAATGTAAAGTACCAGTGGAAATTCTGTACAGAGGACCACTTGTAAAAAGACTGGCTACACCATTAGAAGAATTGAAAATGATTTTTGACAGATGGAATATTGAAATTGATGAGTTAAATGAAAAGAAGTCTCATAGTCTGGAAAGTATGGAATCAGAGGAATCGTTATGTAAAAAAATAAATACAAACAGAAATATGCATGCAGTCAAACCATCTGAAATTCAAGAACCCTATTTTATACAGGAAATCAGGAATCTTGCACATAAAGAATGTGATATCTTACTATTTACCCCGGGCGGCTGCACCAGCTCTCTGAAACGTTTGCCAATCAATAACCTGAAAAATGTATGGAACACAAGATTTACTGACTATGTTCTAAGTCAGGGAAACATTATTCAGATTTCAAAGGAAATAGAACAAAAATTTCCACAAAAGAGACCGCTTTACCTGTTGGAAGCAGCAATACCAAGATTTACAGGAATTAATTTGGATAAGATTGCAGATAATCTCAGAAAGGCAGGAAAGGAAGTTTATTATATTCCGGAAGACAAATACAGATAAAATAGAAATCTCTTTGACGGGAGTTAAGAAAGCTGACTTGGTTATGAGCAAGTAGCGAAGCGGATTGCGAATATCCGTTTGACTAGAGGGTGTAGAGGATGATGTGCTGTAGAAGCAGCAGAACCATTGAGGGATAGTTGTCCAATGGTTCTGCTTTTTACTGTCTGTATTGATGAAGTTGCTTAATGTAACTGGAACACAACAGTTTCGTAAGGTTTGAGTACAAGTGTTCCAATTCCGTATTCAACTTCATTTTCTCCGTAATTGGAAATGATTACGGGAGTGTTGCACGGTAATTCAATATCTTCAGCGCCATAATGGAATTTCTGCATGGATGCAGAGAAATTATGCACTGCCAGCCATGTTTCATCCTGATAACTTCTGGTATAGGCAATTATCGGACCATCTTCCGGGCAGCAGAGTTTGAAATCTCCATGAGCCATTACCGGATGTTTCTTACGCAGTGCGATGAGATTCTGGTAGAATCTGAAAACAGAACAGTCATCATTCATCTGGCTTTCTGCGTTAATGAGTTTGTAGTTTGGATTGACACCCAGCCACGGAGTATGCTCAGAAAATCCGCCGTTTGGACTGTCGTTCCACTGCATAGGCGTTCTTGCATTATCACGGCTGATACTTCTGGATTCTGCCAGTGCTTCTTCAGGAGAAGCTCCCTGTTCGATCATGGTTTTATAGTAATTGCGGGTATCGATATCATCGTAATCATCGATAGATGGGAAGGCAACATTGGTCATTCCCAATTCTTCGCCCTGGAAAACAAAGGGGGTACCGGGAAGCGTGTGCAGATAACATGCCAGCATTTTTGCAGATTCTGACCAGAATTCTCTGTCATTTCCGTAAAGGGAAACCTGACGCGGTTTGTCGTGATTACTTAAAAATCTTGCCCACCATCCGTCTTTTTTCAGGATTTCATAATCTTTCTTAAGATCACGTTTCATTTTCTCTGGTGACCATGTCTGGATTTCAACAATCGGAGGGACAAATGGAATAGCCATGTTAAATTCTTTGCTTGCTGCGCTGGAATAGTTGATGGCATCCTGTTCATTGTTGATATTAACTTCTCCTACACTCATCAGATTGTCGGGAGTCATTGTTTCTGCAACCATTTCACGGATGTAGCGGTGGGTTCCCTCCAGATTTACACACGCTACAGTACCAATGGGTTCATTCATATCTGCACGTCCGTCCAGTCCTTTGTCAAGATAACTGATGGCATCAATGCGATATCCGTCAACACCTTTCTCATTCCAGAAACGGATAATATCAAAAATTTTCTCTTTAGTTTCCGGATTATCCCAGTTCAGATCCGGTTGTTCTTTAGCAAAGAAATGGAGATAGTATTGTCCACGTTCAGGAATATATTCCCAGGCGCTTCCGCCAAATACGGACATCCAGCAGTTGGGTGCGCCTCCGTCCGGTGCAGGATCACGCCAGATATAGTAATCACTGTAAGGATTATTGCGGGATTTCTTTGATTCCCGGAACCATTTATGTTTATCTGAAGAATGGTTCAGAACCAGATCCATGATAATGGCGATACCTCGTTCATGCGCACCGTCGCGGAAAGCATCCCAGTCTTCCATAGTTCCGAATTCTTCCATGATCGCGAAGTAATCAGAAATATCGTAACCGTTATCCACATTCGGAGAAGCATAGACAGGAGACATCCATACTGCATTGATGCCAAGCTCCTTCAGATAATCCAGCTTCTCAATCATTCCCTTCAGATCACCGATTCCATCATTGTTGCCATCTTTAAAACTTCTTGGGTAAATCTGGTAGATCACCAGATCTTTATACCAGTCTTTTTTGTGTTTCATATGTACATCCTTTCGTCTTTTTGCATAAATAAACTCTGAAATTATTATATTGTATTGTGCAAAAAAACGCAATGAAGAAAATGAGATTATTTTTGATAATAGTAACACACGTGTTACTGTTCACATTCCACTATCCCGCGAGGTGTTTTGGCATGAATATGCCAAAATCCCGAGACATACAAGCCAAAATTCCATTGCCGCAGGCAATCTGGAATGAATTTTGGATACGTTACTGTGAACGGAGTGAACAGTAACATAACGAAGTAAACAGTAATACACACTCTGGACATATCAGATTGTACAGAAAAAAGAATTGTGATAGAATAGGCGCGTAAAATATGTTACTGTACATAAGACAATGAAAGACGGAGAACAGAATGAACGCAAATTTTGAATATTATAAAGTTTTTTATTACGTATCAAAATATGAGAATCTGACAAAGGCAGCATCAGTATTAAAGACCAGCCAGCCGGCTGTGACCAGGACGATACATAATCTGGAAAATATATTAGGGTGCAGACTGTTTACCAGAAGCAAAAGTGGCATGAAACTGACTCCTGAGGGAAAGATTTTCTATCAGTATGTAGCAGCAGGCTGTGCTCAGTTTTTCAAAGCCGAGGATAATCTTAATAATCTGATCAGCCTTGAGAACGGGACCATTTATATCAGTGCAACAGAGACAGCATTGCACTGTTATTTGTTCGAGGCAGTCAGAGACTTTAATATTCAATACCCGAATGTGCATTTTAAAATTCTTAATAACAGCACTACAGATTCTGTAAATGCCTTAAAAGAGGGTAAAGTAGATCTTGCAGTTGTATCTGCTTCTTTACAGTTAGCAGAGCCACTGAAAATGAAAGTAGTGCGAAAGTATAGGGAAATTCTGATCGGAGGCAGTCGTTTTGCGGAGCTTAAGGGGAGGAAGACTTCGTTGGAGGAACTTTCAGCCTATCCATGGATCAGCCTGACTTCCGAGGCAATCAGCAGGAGATTTTTGAATGAGTATTTTTCAAAAAATGGACTGCAGTTTTCGCCGGATGTAGAGCTGGCGACTACAGATATGATTCTCCCGGCAGTACGGTATAATATGGGAATCGGATTCCTGCCAGAAGAATTTGCCGGAGATGATCTGGAATCCGGAAAGGTTTTTGAGATAGATGTAAATGAAACACTTCCGGAGAGAAGCATTATTCTGATCCATGATACAGAATATCCTCAAAGTATTGCATCTAAAGCATTCCAGAAGTTTTTGGCAGAACGGAAAGAACAGAACAGCTGAAATAGAAAAGTCATCAGGAAATCCACATGATGTGAATCCTGATGACTTATTATATTTATAAGGAATTTATCATCTGTTAGACGGATTTATTTATGCCACTCCCAGTTTCGAATCTCTTCCAGATCCTGGCCATATTCAGCAATATACTGTTTGTGCTCAACAAGCTTGTCATTCATCTTCTGGATTAAGAAGGAACCTTTGTTTCCAAGCTGTGGAAGATGCATGATGGCATCCTTTACAAGATTGAAACGGTCAATCTGGTTCTGTACACGCATATCGAATGGTGTAGTAATAGTACCTTCTTCCTGATATCCGTGAACAGAGATATTGTGGTTGTGACGCTCATAAGTAAGCTCATGGATCAGTGTTGGATATCCATGGAATGCAAAGATGACAGGTTTATCTTTTGTGAAGATTGCATCATATTCTGCGTCACTTAAGCCGTGTGGATGTTTGTGGTCAGATTCCAGTTTGAACAGGTCGACAACGTTAACAACACGGATCTTAAGTTCCGGCATTTCATCACGAAGGATAGTAACTGCAGCCATGATCTCAAGTGTAGGTGTATCACCGCAGCAGGCCATAACAACGTCTGGTTCTTCACCACAGTCATTGCTTGCCCACTCCCAGATACCGATACCCTGTGTGCAGTGCTTAACAGCCTGCTCCATGGTCAGCCACTGGCAGCTTGGATGCTTGGAAGCTACAATTGCATTGACATAGTTCTTACTCTTGATGCAGTGATCGAAGCAGGAGAGTAAGCAGTTAGCGTCCGGTGGTAAGTACATACGAACTACGTCTGCTTTCTTATTGGCAATGTGATCCAGGAATCCAGGATCCTGATGAGTAAATCCGTTGTGGTCCTGCTGCCATACGTTGGATGTCAGGATGAAGTTCAGGGATGCGATGGGCTGTCTCCAGGAAAGCTGATTGCAAACTTTCAGCCATTTTGCATGCTGGGCTGCCATGGAGTCAACGATACGGATGAAAGCTTCATAGCTTGCGAAGAAGCCATGACGACCTGTTAACAGGTAACCTTCCAGCCATCCTTCACACATATGTTCACTGAGCATACTGTCCATAATACGTCCGTCTCTTGCGAGGCAGTCATCAGTATCAAGCATTTCTGCGTTCCAGTCACGTTTCTGATATTCAAATACTTTGTACAGACGGTTGGACATGCTTTCATCTGGTCCAAAGATACGGAAGTTCTTGTTTTCTTCATTCAGTTTGAAGATATCGCGGATGTATCCGCCAAGTTCGATCATATCCTGAGCTTTTGTTTTGCCAGGCTGTACTTCAATACCGTAATCGCGGAAGTCCGGAAGACGAAGATCTTTCAGAAGAAGTCCGCCATTTGCATGTGGGTTGGCACCGAGACGTGCATTTCCCTTAGGAGCCAGTTCAGCCAGTTCCGGGATCAGGCGTCCGTTTTTATCAAACAGTTCCTGAGGACGATAGCTTTCCAGCCACTCCTTCAGAAGTTCAAGATGTTCCGGTTTTTCCATAGTGATCGGAACCTGATGAGCACGGAAAGAACCTTCAATCTGAAGTCCGTCAACAACCTTAGGACCTGTCCATCCCTTAGGAGTACGAAGGATGATCATTGGCCATACCGGACGTTCTGGATTATTGTTCTCACGGGCGTTCTTCTGGATCGCTTTGATTTCTTCGATCACTGTGTCCATTGTTTCAGCCATCTTCTTGTGCATTGTCATTGGGTCGTCACCTTCAACGAAATATGGTTTCCAGCCACAGCCCTTGAAGAAGCATTCAAGTTCTTCATGAGAAAGACGGGAGAAGATAGTCGGGTTGCTGATCTTATATCCATTTAAGTGAAGAATAGGAAGTACAGCACCGTCTGTGATCGGGTTCAGGAATTTGTTGGACTGCCAGGATGTCGCCAGAGGACCAGTCTCAGCTTCACCATCACCTACAACAGTAGTTGCAATCAGATCCGGGTTGTCAAATACAGCTCCGAAAGCATGAGCGATGGAGTAACCAAGCTCGCCACCTTCATTAATGGAACCAGGTGTTTCCGGTGCGCAGTGGCTTGGGACTCCGCATGGGAAGGAGAACTGTTTGAACATTTTCTTCATACCTTCCTCATCCTGGCTGATGTTAGGATAAACTTCGCTGTAAGAACCTTCCAGATAGGTGTTGGCAATCATGAAGTTTCCGCCATGTCCAGGACCGGAAAGCAAGATCATATCAAGGTCATAACGTTTGATGACACGGTTGCAGTGTGCATAAACGAAGTTCTGTCCCGGTACAGTTCCCCAGTGACCAACAATTTTTTTCTTGATCTGATCCATAGTTAATGGCTCTCTCAGAAGCGGATTGTCAAGAAGATAGAGCTGTCCGGCAGACAGATAGTTAGCTGCACGCCAGTAAGCATCGATTTTGTCAAGCATTTCCTGATTTAAAGGCTGCTTTTCCAGACATAATTTGTTGTCTTCCATTTTCTTACCTCTTTCTTTGTCTTTGATGTGTATAGCTTAAGATGTCGAAGATATCTGTATAAGAAATTTTCTGATGGTAGTTAATGATAAACGTTTCTCAACAGATAAGTTGGAGTGTTACTTTGTTATTTTTTAACCGAACACATCCTATCATATCAGAAATGAAACGTAAAATAAAAATATTGCATTGTAATTATAAGTTTTTGATATGGATAAAAAATAAGCTCCTTCTGATGAAATGCGGAGCAGTTATTCGGTATAGAGCTGCGTAGCGAAGCAGATTGCGAATATCCGCTTGACGACAATGCTCTGAGTGGAAATGATTGGTGTTTAATATGGAAGATGACGAAAAGAACTAAGCAATGATTAGTAATTTTCACGAAAAAATGGATAACATGAAAGTTGTATTGCAATTTGCACAAAAAATAGATATAATAAAAAAAACAATTGCGCATAAGGTATAGAAAAACTGCTTATATGTACTAGATAAAGTATAGGCGGTAAAAGTGAAGAATGGCGAAGGAGACAAGAATCATGGGAAAAAGAGCAGCAGGAATATTAATGCCGATCAGCAGTCTTCCATCAGACTATGGTATCGGATGTTTTTCCAAAAGTGCATATGAATTTGTAGACTGGTTAAAGGAAGCCGGACAGACTTACTGGCAGATTCTGCCACTGGGACCGACCAGCTATGGAGATTCTCCATATCAGTCTTTCTCTACATTTGCAGGTAATCCATATTTTATTGATCTGGATACACTTGTGGAAGAAGGAGTTCTTGATAAGAAAGACTGCGAGAAAGTTAACTGGGGAAAGAAGCCTGATGAGGTAGATTATGAAAAAATCTACAAAGGCCGTTATCCTCTTCTGAGAAAAGCATACGAGAACAGTGATATCAGCAAGAATCCTGACTATCAGAAATTCGTAGCAGAGAACAGCTGGTGGCTGTCAGATTATGCTCTGTTTATGGCAGTAAAAGACCGTTTCGAAGGTGTAGAATGGACCAAATGGGCTGAGGATATCAGACTCCGCTGGAACAATGCCATGGATTATTATCGTGAAGAACTCTATTTTGATATTGAATTCCAGCAGTATATGCAGTTTAAGTTCTATGAGCAGTGGATGAAACTGAAATCCTATGCAAATTCAAAAGGAATCCAGATCATTGGAGATATTCCGATTTATGTTGCAATGGACAGTGCTGATGCATGGGCGCATCCGGAGCTGTTCCAGCTGGATCAGGATAATGTACCACTGGCAGTAGCAGGATGCCCTCCGGATGGATTTTCTGCAACCGGTCAGTTATGGGGAAATCCGCTGTATCGCTGGGATTATCACAGAAATACAGGATATCAGTGGTGGATTTCCAGAATGAGTTATTGCTTCAGACTGTATGATGTTGTGCGAATCGATCATTTCCGTGGATTTGATGAATATTTCTCTATTCCATACGGAGATAAAGATGCAAGAGGCGGACACTGGGAAAAGGGTCCCGGAATTGATCTGTTCCGTAAGATCGAACAGGCGCTTGGATGGAAGCAGGTTATTGCAGAGGACTTGGGATATATGACAGATTCCGTACGTCATCTGGTATATGAGAGCGGCTTCCCGGGAATGAAGGTTCTGGAATTTGCGTTTGACTCCAGAGATTCCGGATGTGCCAGTGATTATCTGCCACATAACTATCCGGAGAACTGCGTGGCGTATACAGGAACCCATGATAATGAAACTATTGTGGGATGGTGGAAGAGCATCACAGCAACTGAGAGAAAACTGGCGAGAGATTATCTGTGTGATCATGCAACACCGGAAGAAGAACTGTATAAATGTTTCATCAGTCTGATCATGCGCAGTGCTGCGCGTGTCTGCGTTATCCCAATGCAGGACTATATGGGACTGGACAACAGATTCCGAATGAATAAACCATCTACAGTTGGTACGAACTGGAAGTGGAGAATCAAGAAGAGAGATCTTACAAAGAAACTCCAGAAGGAAATCCATGATGTGACACTTCGTTATGGACGTAAGAACTGGGATTAAATACATAGTGAAATAACTGGAATAATGACAGCGTTTCGGATATAAATAATATTCGGAACGCTGTTTTTTTAACCGAATCAAGCAGTTATTTGGTTAAAAAAGCAACGAAGTGGTTGGTTTTATCTGTTTTGTTTTATCCAGTCAGAGTTATTTGCCAGAGGGAGAAAAAAAGGACAGTTTCGCAAGCTCTTTATTTTTGTATGAAAAAGAAAACATTGAAATTGTTTTGGCGGGCGTACAATTGAAAAAGAAATGCATTGATTTTCGGGCAATGTCTGATAAAATATTAACCAGAAAAAGCAAAAGGACAGATTTTCAGGAGGGAACATAAATGAACTATAACAGATTAGAAACCAGTCTGATCGATGTGATCAAAGAGGAA
>OODE01000502.1_pt1 | contig 32873 bp, 29 predicted proteins | sample 1671771 | NCBI WGS metagenome assembly OODE01 (sample SAMN06348191, study PRJEB24527) | human gut metagenome | biome: human gut; feature: ankylosing spondylitis patient; material: feces | host: Homo sapiens | place: China | collected 2015-10 | reverse complement strand
TCTAACTGTATTGTTGTTTAAAAATCAACTTCTGTTCCATAATAAGTGCATGTAAATAATTTAGCCATGGTTGCAGGATCAATTGCTCTTGGGTTAGATCCTGTACAGGCATCACCAACTGCAAGTTCTGCAATCTTATCCAGTTTTTCTTTAAACTCATCTTCGTTAATGCCGAACTCTTTCAGAGTCTTAGGAATATTCATCTTCGCATTGAACTCGTCAATCTTTGCACATAAGCTGTTGATCAGAGCTTTCTCTGATGTTCCAGGAAGTCCCATTCTGCGTGCAATCTCTGCATAACGAGATGCAGCTACTTTATCTTTTGCATTGTATTTGATTACATATGGCAGATAGATCGCATTGGCACATCCGTGAGGAATATGTCCCGTTGAGAATGCTGCTCCTGTCTTATGAGCCATAGAATGTACGATTCCAAGTAATGCATTCGAGAATGCCATACCAGCCAGGCACTGTGCATAATGCATCTGCTCTCTTGCTTCCATATTCAGGTTATAAGATGCCGGCAGATAATCCAGAACCATCTCGATTGCCTGTAATGCAAGTGGATCTGTAAATGGACAGTTCAGTGTTGATACATAAGCTTCGATCGCATGTGTCAGTGCATCCATTCCTGTGTAAGCAACCTGTTTCTGAGGAAGTCCTTCTACCAGTTCAGGATCAACGATTGCAACATCTGGTGTGATGTTGAAGTCAGCCAGTGGATATTTCACACCAGTCTGATAGTTTGTGATAACTGAGAATGCTGTAACCTCTGTAGCTGTTCCTGAAGTTGTAGGAATTGCTGCAAATTTAGCTTTCTGTCTCAGTTCCGGGAAGCTGAATGGTGTGATCAGGTCTTCAAAGGAGATCTCCGGGTACTCATAGAATGCCCACATAGCTTTCGCTGCATCGATTGGTGATCCACCACCCATAGCAACGATCCAATCCGGCTCGAAAGCACGCATTGCTTCTGCACCTTTCATAACAGTCTCAACTGACGGATCTGGCTCAACACCTTCAAACAGCTGAACTTCCATTCCGCCTTCTTTCAGATAATTAACTGCTTTATCCAGGAATCCCTGACGTTTCATAGAACCGCCACCAACTACAAGAATGGCTTTCTTTCCTTTCAGGTTCTTCAGTTCTTCCAGACATCCTTTTCCATGATAAATGTCTCTTGGTAAGCAAAATCTACTCATAACAAATCTCTCCTTTTTTATGTAGTATTGTTATTTTTTTAACAGATATTATTATAACTCTGTATGCTAAAAAAAGCAACCCTATTTTGGAAAATTTACATAACATTTTCCAAAATCAAGGTTACTTTCTAGTTACTTTACACAGTTTACTTAATATGTAGTAATATAGTTTCGTGTTGTTGCTTCCGTTGCTTTTCCATTTTTATCGTTCACGAGAATTGCTGAAAAAGTTGTTTGTGAATTTTCTGGCATATCAATCGGGTCAGTATATTTCTCAGAGGATGCGGTTGGAGTTGAACCGTCCATCGTGTAGTATGCCGTATATCCATCCGGTACCGTAATCGTGATCTGAGTGGCTGTACTATATTGTCCGGTTGATGGAGAAACTGCCGGAGCGTCTACAAGTGGAAATTCAATGGAATATTTTGCACTGGAAACAGCGCTTGGTATTCCCTTTTTATTAACAGCAATTGCACGGATCTCTGTGTCACCTTCGGACTGAAGCAAAACAGCTTCTTTGTATTCTGTACTTGACTCCGTCGGATCAGAACCATCTGTTGTATAATAAATCGTTCCGTCTGTAGCAGATGTTAATGTTACCTGCTGTACTTCATCATAGGTTCCTTCTTTCAAACTGAATTCAGGAGCAGATGAAACATAATCATTCATAGCAGATAATACATTCTTATCTTCACAATCTTGCAGGAGATCAGAAATCTTATTCGGCTGTTCTGTTTTTTCATAGAATTTTACTGCAGCTTTATAGAGATTTACATTCGACGGTTGTGTCTCCAGTGCGTTGAGATAGACGCTCTCTGCACTGTCCAGATCATCCTGGGCAACATAGATATTAGCAAGTCCGGTATAAGCCTCTGCCTTTGATTTATCCTTTATAATTGCTCTGTTAAAATAATTCTCTGCAGAAGTATAGTTACTGTTCTGCAGTGCGGCATTCCCTTTTTTGATCATGCCTGTATAGGAATTCTGATATCCGATATAAATTCCGACACCAACCAGAAGAATGAGCAGGAAAAAAACCGTAAGTAATTTTTGGCGTTTTTTTCTGGCAGCCTCTTGTTTTTTGATCTGCTGCAGGCGTCTGCTTTCAGTAGATGTCCGGCGCAGATTCTCTGTTGACTGACGGGCATCCTGATAACGCTTTGCATCTGTTTTCTGACGTTGTCTTTGCGCTCTCTGGCGTCGTAGCTGTTCTCTTCGCTCTTCTCTTACTTTATCCAGTTCCGCCTGGCTTAAGACGCGTGTGGAACTAGGATTTGATCGTTGATCTTGCCGATTTCTGTTCTGTTGGTTTTGGCTCATATTCTGCCTGCGGACTACATCTGCCTGGATCTGACGTGTAGCTCCGGCTACTGAGCCTTTCACTTCGCGTGCGAGTACGTCTTCCAAAGGGTTATAATCTGGTACAATCTGTACTTCAGCACCGCATACGGGACAAATCAACTGATCGTCTGGTATATTTGCTCCGCAATGTGTACACCTCATTTACAAGCTCCTCCTACTTACGAACTGTTTCAACGCAATTATTCATCAGCATCGCAATTGTCATTGGACCAACACCGCCCGGTACCGGCGTAATTGCAGAAGAATGAGGTTCAACATCCGCAAAATCAACATCTCCGCAAAGGTGGTTCGCTTCATCACGATGCATTCCTACATCGATGACAACAGCTCCCTCTTTGACATATTCAGATGTGATAAAACGCTCTTTTCCAATTGCAACAATCAGGATATCTGCTCGTTTTGCTACTTCTTTAAGATCTTTTGTTCGGGAATGTGCAACGGTTACAGTTCCGTTTTCACGAAGCAAAAGGGCTGCCATTGGTTTACCGACGATATTGCTTCGTCCAATGATCACACATTCTTTTCCTTCAATCGAAATATTGGATCTTTTCAAAAGCTGAATGATTCCGGCCGGAGTACAGGATAAAAATCCTTTTTCTCCGATCCAGAGTCTTCCAACACTTACAGGATGGAATCCATCTACATCCTTATCGGGTGAAATCGTACGGATGATCTTATCTTCATCAATATGATCCGGTACTGGAAGCTGTACAAGAATTCCATTTACGCTTTCATCTGCATTTAATTCTTCTACTAACTTAATCAGTTCTTCTTCCGAAGTCTCTTCCGGAAGTTCATATGATCTGGATTCTACTCCGATATAGGCGCATGCCTTTTTCTTGTTTCTGACATATACAGAAGAAGCCGGATCACTTCCCACCTGAATAACAGCAAGGCAAATATCAACGCCTTTTGCCTTAAACTGTGCTACTTCTTCTTTCAACTCATCTTTAATCTGCTGAGAGATTAATTTACCATCTATCAACTGTGCCATGTGTATCTCCTTAATTAATTATCTAACTCCATGAAAACAATTGGCATTGTCGGTCACAAACTACTATGACCGGCAGCCAATCGTAAAAAACTTTAGAAAAGTCCGGTGATCTTTCCGTCATCTGTAACATCGATTCCGTTTGCAGCAGGAACTTTTGGGAGTCCAGGCATTGTCATAACAGCTCCTGTCAGTGCGACAACAAAACCGGCTCCTGCACTTACATATACTTCACGGATATGAATATCAAAGTTCTCAGGTCTTCCAAGCTTTGTAGCGTCATCTGAAAGAGAATACTGATTCTTTGCCATACAGATCGGGAAAGAACCAAATCCCATAGATTCAATCTTGGAGAGCTGTTTCTCAGCTGCAGGTTCATATACAACATCATGTGCGCCGTAAATCTCCTGTGCGATTGTACGGATCTTGTCTTTCAGAGAAAGCTCATCATTATAAAGCGTATGGAAATTACTTTCTTTTGTCTCAAGTGTCTCAAGAACCTTCTGTGCAAGATCTAAACCGCCTTCTCCGCCTTTCTCCCACACTTCTGAGAGGGCAAACTCGCATCCGCGTTCACGACAGAATTTTTCAATAAATGCATTTTCAGCATCCGTATCTGTTACAAATGAATTCAGTGTAACGATTACCGGTACACCGTATTTCTGAATATTTTCAATATGTTTCTCAAGATTTACAATACCTTTTGCAAGGGCATCCAGGTTCTCTTCTGCAAGGTCAGCCTTTGCAACGCCACCGTTATACTTTAATGCACGTACTGTTGCAACTAAAACTACTGCGTCTGGTTTCAGACCTGCCATACGGCATTTGATATCAAAGAATTTCTCAGCGCCAAGATCTGCACCAAATCCGGCTTCTGTGACAGTGATGTCACTTAACTTCAGAGCCATCTTGGTTGCACGTACACTATTGCAGCCATGTGCAATGTTAGCAAATGGACCGCCATGTACTAATGCCGGTGTATGCTCAAGTGTCTGGATCAGGTTTGGCTTGATCGCATCTTTCAGAAGTGCGGCCATAGCACCTGTTGCCTGAAGATCATCTGCTGTAACAGGTTCTCCCTTGAAATTGTAAGCAACAATGATTCTTCCAAGTCTGCGCTTAAGATCTGCAAGATCATCTGCCAGACAGAGGATTGCCATGATCTCAGATGCCACTGTAATGACAAAATGATCTTCACGGACCATACCGTCTGTTTTGCGTCCAAGTCCAACAACAATATTTCTGAGAACACGATCATTCATATCGACACAACGTTTCCATACAACCTGTCTTGGATCAATACCAAGTGTATTTCCCTGCTGGATATGATTATCGAGCATTGCTGCAAGAAGGTTGTTTGCTGAAGTGATCGCATGAAAATCTCCTGTAAAATGCAGGTTCAGATCTTCCATAGGAACGACCTGGGCATAACCGCCACCGGCTGCTCCACCTTTGATTCCGAAACACGGTCCGAGAGATGGCTCGCGAAGTGCGATCATTGCCTTTTTTCCAAGTTTTGCAAATGCCTGTCCGAGACCTACAGATGTTGTAGTCTTACCTTCTCCAGCCGGAGTAGGATTGATTGCTGTTACAAGTACAAGCTTTCCATCCTCGTTATCTTTGATTCTGTTCCAGAGTTCATCGGAAAGTTTTGCCTTATATTTTCCATAAAATTCAAGTTCATCTTCTGAAATACCGGCCTGTACCGCTACCTCTTTGATGTGTTTCATTTCTGCTTCCTGTGCAATCTGAATATCTGTTTTCATCTTTCCCTCTCCTTTGTATCACTTTTGGTGTTTTTAAATTTTACGAAGTCTGATTCTGCATATATTCTGCAAACTCTTCTTTTGTCATAAGCACTTTTCTTGGTTTTGTTCCTTCCTCCGGACCTACAACACCGGCTTCACATAGCTGATCCATAATTCTGGCAGCACGGTTGAAACCAATCTTGAACATCCTCTGAAGCATACCAATCGATGCTTTTTCCTTGTCGATGATCAGATTCCCTGCATCTGCAAAATAGACATCCCTGCTGTTCTCGCTGTCCTGCTGTCCTGGAAGAATTCCCTGACCCGGAAGATCTGCACTGCTTGAAATCTGTTCTTCTAGTTCATTACTGTACGAGGTATTTCCGTTCTTGTCAATCAAATAATCAACAACTTTTTGAACTTCTTCGTCCGAAACGAAAGATCCCTGCACCCTGACAGGTTTTGGATATCCGGATGGATAAAAGAGCATGTCTCCCTTTCCCAGAAGCTTTTCAGCACCATTCATATCGATAATTGTCCTTGAATCGACACCTGATGATACAGAAAAAGCAATTCGGGAAGGCATGTTTGCTTTGATCAATCCGGTAATAACATTTACAGATGGTCTCTGTGTTGCAAGAATCAAATGAAGTCCCGCTGCTCTGGCCAACTGTGCCAGACGACAGATAGCACCTTCTACTTCTCCCGGAGCAACCATCATAAGATCAGCAAGCTCGTCAATGATAATTACAATCTGAGGAAGTTTTTTCTGAATCTCCGGTCCGGTTTCCCCATGCTTGACCTTTTCATTAAAGCCCTTTAAATCACGTACATTGTACTGTGCAAAAAGTTTGTAACGCTTTTCCATCTCAGCAACTGCCCAGTTCAAAGCACCTGCCGCCTTCTTCATATCTGTGACAACTGGAATCATCAGATGTGGAATTCCGTTATATACACTTAGTTCCACAACTTTTGGATCGACAAGGATCAGTTTAACATCATCAGGATCTGCCTTATAAATAACACTCATGATCAGAGTGTTGATGCAGACAGATTTACCGGATCCCGTTGCACCTGCAACAAGAAGATGCGGCATCTTGGCAATGTCAGTCACAACAACCTTTCCGGCAATATCTTTACCAACTGCAAATGAAATTGGCGATTTACTGTTTTTGAACTCTTTTGACTCCAGCAGATCTCCCAGCATAACCGCTGTATTTTCACTGTTCGGAACTTCGATACCGACCGCGGCTTTACCAGGGATTGGAGCTTCAATTCTCAGATCTGCAACTGCAAGATTTAGCTTGATATCATCTGCAAGTCCAACAATCCGGCTTACTTTTACGCCCTGTTCCGGTTGAAGTTCATATCTTGTAACAGATGGACCACAGCTTGCATTTGTCACATGCACTCCGACGCCAAAATTTTGTAGTGTCTGTTCCAGTTTTAAAGCCGTGGCACGAAGGTGTTCATCCGAATCACCGCCGCCTTTCTTCCCCTTCTTTAACAGATTCAGCGGAGGTGTATGATAAACCGGCCGTGGTTTTTGCTCCTGTTCCCGTATGGTCTGTTCTACACTGGCTGTCTCTGCAGCAACTGCCTGCGCGTCTTTTTTACTGCTTCTTCTGGAATGCTCCTGTTTTATCTCCGGGCTATTTTCAACCATAGAATCCGTAGCCGGATCATGTTCAGAACGCATCTTATTTTCTTGTCGGGAAGCGGGTGTCTGCACCGGTTCAAGATGCAGCGGATCTTCAAACGGAATCTCTTCCTGAACATCCATTGCCGGTTCTGCTCTGTTAATGACAAAATGATCTTCAAAGGAATCCGTCAGATTTTTCGAATCCGGTTCTTTCTCCGGGACAAGTTCTGTCATTTCAGGTGATTTTGGAGTATGTCCAAAGCCACCAACAGGTGATTCTTCTTCCGAAAGAAGCGTTGTTGCGAACGTGATACCTGATGCTTTAAGGTCTGTCCGCTTTGTACGTTTCTTTTTCTCGCTTGGAGAAGATACATCTGCCTGTGAAGTTTCGGCGTTTTCTCTTTGTTTCAACGCAAGTGCCTCTTTACGGGCATCCCTCTCAAGTGTACGGATCTCAGCAGTTTCCCGATGTTTCCGTTTCACTTCCTGGTAAGCTTTCTTTCCCTGTCTTCCAAGTGGAGCTAATAAAGAACGTTCTGTTACCAGAATGATACAAATGATTGAGAAAATGATCAAAATAACATAAGTACCTGCTTCTCCAATCAGTGGACATAAAATACTGATCAGAATTCCGCCAAGTAATCCACCCGCATTTTTATCAGCACTGGAATCTTTGTAGTAAGATAAAACAGATGTTCCGGCAGTATATGGATGAAACATCAATTCTAAAATTCCACAAAGGAGAATGACCAGAACAATTGCGGCACCTACTTTTATGTAAGCATGAGGATTTCCTTTATTGGAAATATAAAAAGCAACTGCCCCGAAAAATACAAATGGAAATAAATATGCCATTGCTCCTACAAGTCCAAATCCTACGGAAGAAATTGCTCCTCCCGCTATGCCACCCATACCAAAATTACTCAGGATAAGAAGGATACAGATGGCAAGGGAACCCAATAGAAGGATTTCTGAACGGATTTCCTGACTTTGTGATGTATTATTTATATGATTTGAAGTTCTTTTTGTCTTACTGCCAGAACTTTTCTTTGTGGAGGCAGAAGCTTTTTTTGTTGTCGATGTTTTCTTAGTTGTAGCATTTTTTGCTGCTTTCGTTATATTGTTAGTAGAACTTTTTTTCGTATTTGTAGATTTTGCAGCCATCTGATTCCCCCTTGATTATTATACCATTGTACTGGTTCAATCAAACGATAGATTGAATACATACTATTTCAAGTATAACATCAAATAAAATTCATGTCATTACAAAATTTCTTTGATCGGATGCCATTTTTTTGTTCTATATTTACATTTCTGAAGGTTTTTCCCGTTTTTCATCAATCAATTCATAGAGTTTTTTAAATGCCTGGTGAATGCCTCCGACTTCGTCGATAATTCCTTCTCTTACAGCTTCTTCTCCTTCTAACAGTGTTCCTACATCCTTTACAAGCTGGGTGGGGTTTAGCATCAGATCAACAAGACGTTTTTCTGTGATTTTAGAGTGTGCGGCAATAAATCCGGCAATTCTGTCCTGTGTACGTTCCATATTTCTCAGGCTCTGCGTCACACCGATGAAAGTACCGTTTGAGCGAACCGGATGAACAACCATGGTTCCTGTCGGTACGATAAAGGAATAATCTGCCGAAACAGCAAGAGGACCGCCAATAGAATGACTTCCACCAAGGACAAGAGAAACGGTTGGTTTTCCCAAAGAAGCTATCATCTCCGCAATTGCAAGTCCGGCTTCCACATCTCCCCCCAGTGTATTTAATAAAATGAGAACCCCCTCTACTTCATCGCTTTCTTCAGCTTCAGCCAGTTGTGGAAGTAAATGTTCGTACTTTGTTGCTTTTGTATTATTTGATACTGTTTCATGTCCTTCAATTTCACCTATAATTGTCAGAAGACGAATTTTGTAATTCTTTTTATTTTCATTTAACATTAACGCACCAAATTCTTTGATTTCATCTGATTTTTGCTTTTTTTCCTCGTTCATATCAATATGCCTCCTGTTGAAAGTAAATAAATACCATTACTAGAATGCACAGAATACGAGAAAATATGTATTGTATCCAATTCTGCATATCAATCCCTACAATTTAGACAAAAGAGCTGACTACTGTTTAGAAACTACAATTCGGATACAAAAAACAGGAGGTATGGATACAAAATCATAGGAATCCATACCTCCCGAATCATATGTAATTAATATTAATCTTCCAGTGCCTGTTCTACATCGGCAATCAGATCTTCAATATTCTCAATTCCAAGACTGAAACGAATCAGATCCGGCTGTACACCTGCTTCCAACAGTTCCTGCTCATTCATCTGTCTGTGTGTATGACTTGCAGGATGAAGTACGCAGCTTCTTGCGTCTGCTACATGAGTTACAATCGCAACCAGTTTCAGTTTGTCCATCATCTTAACTGCTGCTTCTCTTCCGCCCTTTAATCCAAAAGTAATAACACCGCATGTTCCATCCGGCATATATTTCTGAACAAGATCATAATCCTTGCTTCCCGGAAGTGACGGACAGTTAACCCATGCTACTTTCTCATGTCCCTGGAGATACTGAGCCATCTTTACTGCATTCTCACAATGTCTTGGTACTCTCAAATGAAGACTCTCGAGTCCAAGGTTCAGAAGAAATGCATTCTGTGGAGACTGGATCGATCCAAGATCTCTCATCAGCTGTGATGTTGCCTTTGTTATATAAGCAGCTTTGCCAAACTTTTCTGTGTATACAATTCCGTGATAAGTCTCATCCGGTGTTGTAAGTCCGGCAAACTTGTCTCCGTAAGCAGCCCAGTCAAAGTTTCCACTATCAACGATTGCTCCACCAACACAGGCTGCATGACCGTCCATATATTTTGTTGTTGAATGAGTAACAATATCTGCTCCCCATTCAAACGGGCGGCAGTTAATCGGTGTTGCAAATGTATTATCTACGATTAATGGAACATTGTGTGCATGTGCTGCTTTGGCAAACTTCTCAAAATCAAAGATAGTCAATGCAGGATTGGCAATTGTCTCTCCAAAAACAGCCTTTGTGTTCTCCTGGAATGCTGCATTTAATTCCTCTTCTGTGCAGTCAGGGTCAACAAATGTTGCTTTTACGCCCATTTTACGAATTGTATGAGCAAACAGGTTGTAAGTACCTCCATACAACGCAGATGCACATACGATGTGATCACCTTCTTCAGCAATATTCATGATAGCATAGAAGTTTGCTGCCTGTCCGGAAGAAGTCAGCATTGCTGCTACTCCGCCTTCCATATCACAGATCTTAGCTGCTACCGCATCATTCGTCGGGTTCTGAAGTCTGGTATAAAAATATCCGGACTCTTCAAGATCAAACAGTCGTCCCATCTGATCACTGCTTGTATAACGGAATGTTGTGCTCTGAACGATCGGGAGTACACGTGGCTCACCGTTTCCCGGATTGTAACCGGACTGTACGCATTTCGTTTCCATCTTGTAATTACTCATAGTTTTATATCCTCTCTTATAGCTGGGTATTTCTATTCATTCCAGTTATGGTATACGTCCTGAACGTCATCATCCTCATCAAGAAGATCAAGTGTCTTCTGGATGTTTTTGATATCCTCTTCTTTTGTAAGATCAACATATGTCTGAGGAATCATTGTAACTTCAGCAGAAACCATAGGGATTCCGGCTTCTTCCATCTTCAGACGAACATCACTGAAGTCTTCCGGTGATGTTAATACTTCATAGCTGTCTTCTTCTTCGTTAAAGTCTTCAGCGCCGGCATCCAGTACAGTCATCATAAGATCATCTGAGTCCATATCGCACTCTTCTTTATCAATGATGATCTGTCCCTTCTCGTCAAACATGAAAGATACACATCCCGGTGTTCCTACATTTCCGCTTCCTTTTGTAAATGCATTTCTTACGTTAGAAGCTGTACGATTCTTGTTATCCGTAAGAGTCTTAACGATGATAGCGGTTCCGTTCGGTCCGTATCCTTCATATGTAATACGCTCATAGTTGTCTGCGGAACCCTCTCCGGCAGCTTTCTTGATATTTCTTTCGATTGTATCATTCGGCATGTTATTTGACTTTGCTTTAGCAATTACATCACGAAGTCTGCTGTTGTTTGTCGGATCAGCACTTCCACCTTCCTTAACAGCAATTGCAAGTTCACGTCCGATCTTTGTAAAGATCTTTCCTTTCGCTGCATCATTCTTTTCTTTCTTATGCTTGATATTCGCAAATTTAGAATGTCCTGACATATTCTGATTCTCCTTTTCTATTGTATCAATGTATTTTATATAAATTCATTTGCATTTACAGATACACTCTAGGTTCTGTAAAGCACTATCCATATGATTTTACCACGCTTTTTTTGTTCTGTAAAGAATCTGGTTGGATTTATGTAGTAAGATCCAGACTGATTCTTATTGCTTGGTCAATTTTTTTCATTCGTTCCTGATCGATATGACAGACATATTCTCTCAGTCTTTTCTTGTCAATTGTACGGATCTGTTCCAGTAGAATGACTGAATTTTTCATAATATTATAATCATTTGTACAGATTTCAATATGTGTCGGCAATTTTGCCTTATTCATCTTCGACGTAATTGCGGCACAGATGATGGTTGGACTATGTCTGTTGCCTATGTTATTTTGTATTATAAGTACCGGCCGGATTCCCCCTTGTTCGGAACCAACGACAGGACTAAGATCTGCGTAATAAATGTCGCCCCGTTTAATTATCAATTCATTCACACTCCGATATTCCAGTTACTTTTCGTATTTGTTCTCTGATTCTTCTCAGAACCTTTTGTTTTTCTTCTAAGAACATACTAAAGTATCTCCGGTTTTATCGGATGTATGCATGTTAACCGGATTCTTTCAATTATTCCGGTTATTCGAAATAATCAATCTGTTTTACGATCGTACCGTTTTTATAATACTCTCTCGGAACACGCTTGCTCAGATCACAGACAAATTCATAATTGAATCTTCCACTCAGATCAGAAAGATCTTCTACACGGATAACAGCGTCCTTGTCTTTTCCGACCAGAGTAACCGGATCCATGAATTTTGCTTCAGGAATCTCTGTTACATCTACCATAAACTGATCCATGCAGACTCTTCCTACAATATCTGCACGTTTTCCATGGATAAGAACATAGCCTTTATTTGAGAGGGAACGCGGATATCCGTCACCGTATCCGACGGGAATCGTAGCGATCCGCATCTCCTTTGGCGCGACGAAAGTTCCACCGTAACTGATGGAAGTTCCTTTTTCCACATCCTTTACAAAGCTGATATGGCTGATTAATTCCAGTGCCGGTTTCAGGTCAACAGCATCTTTTTTCACTTCATCTGACGGATACATTCCATAAATAGAGATGCCGGCTCTGGCAAGATCATGTTTCATATCTGGGAAATCAATAATGCCGGCACTGTTATCACAGTCATAATAGGAAATCTGGACTTCATTTGTTTCTAACTGTTCTTTCATCCAGAGGAATTTTTCATGTTGGGCAAATGTATAAGACTTGTCGAATTCATCTGCCTTTGCAAAGTGTGTAAACATTCCTTCCATTTTAATATTAGGAAGTTTGCTGATCCTGGAAATTGTCTCAACACTCTCTTTGTCTACTTTGAATCCAATTCGTCCCATCCCTGTATCAATTTTTATGTGAAGAAATGCGGTCTTTCCTGATCTTACGGCAGCCTCGGCCATTCCCTTGGCCATCTCTTCTGTATAAACCGCTGCACGGATTTCTTTTTCAACCATTTCTTCATACTCATCAGGAAAAACACAGCCAAGAATCAAGATTGGTTTCTTGATTCCATGTGCTCTTAAAGTTCTTGCTTCTCCCATGCATGCTACAGCGTAACCCCAGATGTAAGGCGTTTCCTCAAACATTTCTGCGAGAGGAACTGCTCCGTGTCCGTATGCATCCGTCTTGATAACAGCTATTAAACGTCCATCCTGACCAATGCGCTTTTTCATCTGTTCCATATTATATGCAATTGCGTCCAGATTGATCCTGGCACATACTCTGTTATACTGTTTCATAATTTATCTGCACTCCTTTGCATTTTTCATTGCATCGGCCATACCCTGAATCAGGTCTCTGGCTAATACGCTGTAACTTCCTTTGCTCTTTTTCGCTTCATCTCCACCACAGGCATGTAGGAAAACTCCCACAGCAGCGGCTTCGAATGGTGCCATATGCTGTGCAAGAAGTCCTGCAATCGTTCCGGCAAGAACGTCTCCGGAACCACCTTTTGCCATAGAGTTATTACCAGCGAGATTTACAAATTTCTGCCGATTTGTCTGTGCGACAACAGTACGACTGTCTTTTAACACACAGATTATGGATGATTTTGTATCCGGTCCGGATTGTTTTATGATCTGATCAAGTGCCTGAAAGCGATCTTCCATGATCTTATCAATACTCCATCCGGTCAGTCTTGACATTTCTTTCATATGTGGAGTTAAAATCACAGGTGCACGACATTGATTTAATAACTCTATTTTCCCGTTCAGTAAATTAAGTCCATCGGCATCTATGACACACGGACAAGATACATTTTTCAATACATTTTTCAATATCTTTTCGGAAATCTGTCCCATTCCAAGTCCACAGCCAATACAAACCACATCAGCCCAGTCAAGAAGACGAGACAGCTGATTGTCATCATAAGAATCATAGCAGGATATAATGGCTTCCGGAAGAAGTTCCTGCAGTGCCAGACGGTTTTCACTTGCTGTATAAATCTGTACCAGACCGGCACCAACTGTATAGGCAGCACAGGCAGAAAGAAATGCAGCACCAGCCATCCCGGGACTTCCGGTGATCATAAGAACTTTTCCATAACTTCCCTTGTGCGAATTCATCATTCTCGCAGGAAGTAGTTTTCCAAGTTCATTTTTGTCAAAAGTATAACAAACATCCAGGCGATTCGAAAAATAGTTCGGATCAATTCCAATCGCAACCGGAATGCTCTCTCCTGCATAGGACTTGCCAGGGAAAAGCTCACAGCCTAATTTTACACATGCCATACACACTGTAAGGTCGGCTCGAAATGCTGTCCCAAGAATCTCTCCTGTTGCAGCACAGATTCCGGATGGGATATCAACAGCAACTTTTTCTGCATCCTGAAGATTCATCCAGTCGATCACATCTTTATAATGTCCTGTGATTTCACGGCAGAGTCCAACACCAAATACAGCATCAATTATTACAGTATATTCTTCATCCGGGAATTCTGTGAATACAGAAATCCCCATATTTTCTACAATCTGTTTCTGACATCGACATTCTTCACTTAAAGAAGCTTCTTTCCCTGCAAATAGTACATCTGCATGCTTTCCCTGTTCGGTTAAGAGCCTTGCTACTGCAAATCCATCGCCACCATTGTTGCCGCTTCCACAGACAATCAGACTTTTTTCTGTGGAAATATTTTTCTTATGCATTGTCTCGACAATCTGAAGTGCTGCACGTTCCATAAGTACAAGGGATGGAATCCCAATTTCATGAATTGTGTGTGCATCAGCTTCACTCATCTGCTTCCCATTTGGAAGATATCTCATGCTTATCGCCTGACCTTTCTATCATTATTAATTCCTTTTAACATGAACAAATGCTGCGAAACCTCCTTTTGTCAGTTGGTCCCACAGCATCCTTGCAGCTTTGCTAGATTCTATTCTTTATCCTGCTGACAAAGGTTGTAAGATAACTTCATCAGTGTGTCAGATAAATGTACGTTCTCAACGACCACATCCTTTGGAAGGGAAAGGTCTGTATGTGCAAAATTCCAGATTCCCTTCACACCGTTATCTACCAGAATATCAGCCACTTCAATTGCTTTTGATTTTGGAAGTGTCAGTGCAGCAATTTCAATGTCATTATTCTTAAGAAAATCTTCCAGTTCATCAACCATACGCACAGGAATCCCCCTGATCGTTACGCCTTCCAGTCGAGGATTCACATCAAAAAGACTTTTCAGAATAAATCCGCTTCTTTCGAAGGAAGCATAGTTTGCCAGTGCCTGTCCTAAATTACCGGCACCAATGATAATAAAATTATGACTTCTATCCAATCCTAAGATCTTTCCAATCTCTGTATAAAGATATTTCACATTGTATCCGTACCCCTGCTGGCCGAATCCACCGAAATTATTCAAATCCTGACGTATCTGTGAAGCCGTTACATGCATCTTCTTACTCAAGTCACTGGATGAAATTCTCTCTACGCCAGCCTCCAGCAGATCTCCCAGATATCTGTAGTACCTCGGAAGTCTGGAAATGACTGCACGTGATATCTTTCTCTGTTCCAATTTTTAGCCCTCCACTCTTAAACTACTCTTTATTATATAAAAGAGTTAAAGTTCTGTCAAACTTTTGTTTTGCAAAAACCTTTAAAATCCATATATTTTCCTTGTATTTTCGACATTTTTCTATATAATGATAATGTTAGAAGTCAAAAAACGAGGTGAAAATATATGATACTCGCATGTCACAATATAGAAAAAGCGTTTGGGGAACGCGAAATTGTACGAGACGGCTCCTTTCATATTGAAGATCGTGAGAAAGCTGCTCTTGTCGGTGTGAATGGCGCCGGGAAATCAACAATCCTTAAGATGATCATCGGAGAAGAACCTCTTGATGGTGGAGAGGTTATTCTCGCGAAAGGAAAGACACTCGGTTATCTTGCGCAGCGTCAGGATTTAAAATCCGGAAATACCATTTATGAGGAAGTAAAAAGTGCAAAAGCGGATATTTTTGCAATGGAAGCTCAGATTCGTTCCATTGAACATGAACTGAAGCATCTGGAAGGTGAGGAATTGCAGAGCCGCCTGGAGACCTACAATCGTCTACAGTCTGAATTTGATGCAAGAAACGGTTATGCCTGCGAAAGTGAGATTACAGGTGTATTAAAGGGACTTGGGTTTACGGAAGACGATTTTAATAAACAGACAGATACACTTTCAGGAGGTCAGAAGACGCGTGTTTCTCTCGGAAAATTACTGCTTACAAATCCGGATATCCTCCTGCTTGATGAGCCGACAAACCACTTGGATCTGAATTCCATTGCCTGGCTGGAAACATATCTGATCAATTATTCCGGAGCGGTATTTATCGTCTCCCATGACCGTTATTTCCTGAATCGTGTTGTCACAAAAGTTGTTGAGATTGACAATGCACAGGTTCGCATGTACCTTGGAAATTATAAAGATTATGCAATGAAAAAACAGCAGATCCGAGATGCACAGCTGAAAGAATACATGAATCAGCAGCGTGAGATCAAACATCAGCAGGCTGTTATTGATAAATTAAAGTCTTTCAATCGTGAAAAATCAATTAAACGTGCAGAGAGTCGTGAGAAAATGCTTGACAGGATTACGCCATTGGACAAACCGGTTGACAGTACGAAAGAAATGCATTTTACGCTGGAACCATCGCAGATCAGCGGAAATGATGTTCTTACAGTGGAACATCTCTCAAAGCAATTTGACAATCAGGTTCTCTTCAGTGATATCAGTTTTGAAATCAAACGTGGTGAACATGTCGCTGTGATTGGTGATAACGGAACCGGAAAGACAACACTTTTAAAAATCATTAATCAGGTTATTGCAGCGGATCAGGGCGAATTCACACTTGGATCCAAAGTGACGATTGGTTATTACGACCAGGAACATCACGTACTTCATGATGATAAGACCATTTTTGATGAGATTTCTGATGACTATCCTGATCTTACCAATACACAGATCAGAAATACACTCGCTGCATTCCAGTTTACCGGAGATGAAGTGTTCAAAGAAATTCATACGTTAAGCGGTGGAGAAAAAGGCCGCGTATCACTTGCCAAACTTATGCTATCGGAAGCAAATTTTCTAATCCTTGATGAGCCGACCAACCATCTGGATATTACTTCCAAAGAAATTCTGGAAGAAGCATTAAATAACTACAGCGGAACGATTCTTTATGTATCCCATGATCGTTATTTTATCAATCAGACTGCCTCCCGGATCCTTGAACTGGTGAATCAGACATTTGTTAATTACATCGGAAACTACGATTATTATCTGGAGAAAAAAGAAGCACTGACACTTGCTTATGCTTCTGGAAATGAAACAAATGCAGAAAATGTATCCAATTCAGGTGATTCTGCTGCATCCACTCCTGCTTCGGATTCAAAATTAAGCTGGCAGGAACAGAAGGAACAGCAGGCACGTGAACGTAAACGTAAAAATGAGTTGAAGAAAACAGAGGAAGAAATCGCAAAACTTGAAGATCGCAACACAGAGATTGACGAGGAACTGACGAAAGAAGAAGTTTATTCAAACTCTATTGAATGCCAGAAACTTTCAACAGAACGCGCTGCAAATGAAGCAAGATTAGAAGAATTGTATGAATTGTGGGAAGAATTAGCAGAATAATGAATCTGCATAACAGTAATCGCCTGACAGCTACTACTTATGGTAACTGTCAGGCGATTTGTTTTAAGATTACATTTTCAAATTCAGTCAAACTTGAATCGGGATCAAGGTTTATTTCTATACTGTACCGGTGTGATGTTATACAGTTTTTTAAATGTTCTGTTAAAATGTTCTACATTCTGATATCCTACAGATTCTGCAATACTTTCTACAGTTGCACTGCTGCTCTTAAGCATTGCTCTTGCCTTTTTCATACGGATTTCTTTCAGAATATCTCCGAATGTCATTCCTGATTTTTCTTTAATATATTTTGACAAATATGGTTTTGAAAGGAAGAACTTCTCAGCAAGATTGTCCAATGTAACTTCTTTATAATTTGCGTAAATATAATTTGTAATATCTAATAATCTTTCATCCTTGCATGTCTGGGATCTCTGTACGCTATCCAATTTATTCACTGCAACAACGAGTGCTTCAATAGATGCTTTGATAATATCGGCATCAACTCCGACACCCCAGTAACGCTTCTTGTTGAAAATAACACCGACATAAGCAACAGCTCTGGAAGAAGATCCTTTTGTCAAAGAATGCTCCTCGTAAAATGCAAGTTCAAACTCGATATCAAAATAATGCTTGATCGCATTGCTGACAGCATCCAAACGTCCGTTTCCAACACCTGTGATCTTGCGGTTACTTCCATTGTGGTGAATCGTTGCTTCTGCGACAATTCCGTCTTCTTGTTTAAAGTGGCATTCATCAACACTGAAAATTGGTTTCGCATTGATGTAATGGTCTTCAAAGATATGATATACATTGTCTGGTGTAAGTTCTTCGTGAGCCTTGTCGGAAACATCTTTTACAAGATATCCGACTTCTTCTCTCATCTTTTCCGGTAAGCTGATTCCAAAGCTCTGCTTCAGGATATAGTTTACGCCACCCTTTCCTGACTGGCTGTTAATACGAATTACATCGGAATCGTATCTTCTGCCAACATCCTGTGGATCGATCGGGAGATATGGAACAGTCCATGTCTGACAGTCATGCTCCTCTCTCCAGGTCATACCTTTCGCAATCGCATCCTGATGTGAACCGGAGAATGCTGTGAATACAAGATCTCCTGCATATGGCTGGCGCGGAGAAACTTTCATTCTTGTTACGCGTTCATAGACTTCACAAATGTCACTCATATTAGAGAAATCAAGTTCCGGATTCACACCCTGAGAAAACATATTCATTGCAAGTGTAATAATATCTACGTTACCTGTTCTCTCACCATTTCCGAACAAGGTTCCTTCAATTTTATCAGCACCGGCAAGGATTCCAAGCTCAGCATCAGAAACCCCTGATCCTCTGTCATTGTGCGGATGCAGAGAAAGAATTACATTCTTTCTGTCGCGCAGATGCTTGTTAAAATACTCTACCTGACTTGCAAATACATGAGGCATAGCATTTTCCACTGTTGTAGGCAGGTTGATGATTGCTTTGTTGTCAGCTGTTGGCTGCCAGATCTCAAGAACTGCGTTGCAGACTTCTAAGGCATAGTCAACTTCTGTTCCCTGAAAACTTTCCGGACTGTACTGGAATGTAAAGTTTCCATCTGTTTCTTCTGCTAACTCTTTCAAAAGCTTTGCACCGTCAATTGCAATCTGTTTTACCTGCTCTTTATCTTTCTTAAATACCTGTTCTCTCTGTGCAACAGATGTTGAATTGTATACATGGATAATAGCATGTGGAGCACCTTTGACAGCGTCAAATGTTTTTCTGATAATATGCTCTCTTGCCTGTGTCAGAACCTGGATCGTAACGTCATCCGGAATCATGTTCTGCTCGATCAATGTTCTTAAAAACTGATATTCCGTCTCAGATGCAGCCGGGAATCCAACTTCGATCATCTTGAATCCTACATCCACAAGCAGCTGGAAGAATTCCAACTTTTCATCCAGACTCATCGGCTCGATCAGTGCCTGATTACCATCTCTCAAGTCAACACTGCACCAGATTGGTGCTTTGTCAATTGAATCTTTCTTTACCCAGTCATAACATGGCTCAGGTGGCATAAAGTAAGTCTTTTCATATTTCCTCCAGTTTTCCATAATGTGTACCTCTCTTATATTTAATCAATTTAGTTGTTGTTTTTTAACACTCGTTTATATTAGCACAGGAAAGTCTTAGATTGTAGTGACTATTTTAATCACCTCGCTTGATCTTTTTTAATATTTCCTGCTTTTTGGTACGAATTTTGTATAGAAAACAGGTGGAAAATATATTCCACACATTTTTTGAAGGTTCTCTTTTCTGCATTCTGTGTTGTATAGACGGGATATTCACGGATCAATTTGTCATTTAACGTGCAGCGAATCCTGCCGACTTGCATTCCTTTCCTTACAGGAGCATCCAACTGATCAGGAATCTCATAGTCAACAGAAATCGTTTCATCTTCTTTCAATAGGAAAGAAACAGGTGTCAGATTTGCAGTAAGAGAAATCTTGGTTCCGTTTTTACCGGGATAAGCTATCGTATCTGAATGTGCTTTTATCCCATTATTAATAAATATCTGCCGGACAGGTAATTCAATTTCAAATGTCTTATATTGATAATGATCCAAAGCATAAGTCATAAGAGTTCTCATATCGGACCATTTATAACTCTTATTATTTGGCCATCCGCAGGCAAGGAGTGCAACAATAAACGTCCGCTTATCTCTACGCAGCGCACCGACATAACAATATCCGGCATCTGAAGTAAATCCTGTTTTTCCGGAAAGAGCGCCGTCCATCATATTTAAGAATGCATTATGATTATAACAGCTGAACGACCGTTTTCCTTCAACATCTTGAAACTGATAGGTTTCGGTACGCGTGATTGTAAGAAATTCTTCCTGTTTCTTAGAATTCATAATACAATAACGCATGATCCTTGCAAGATCTTCTGCTGTAGTGTGGTGGATTCCATTTGAATCTGCTGCATCCAATCCATTCGGTGTGATAAAATAAGTAGAATAACAGCCGATCGTCCGCGCTTTTCGGTTCATCAGATCTGCGAATTTCTCTACACTTCCGGCAACAGCTTCTGCAATTGCAACCCCAGAGTCATTATGTGACTCCAGCATTAAGGAATAAAGAAGATCTTTTAAATAAAACCGTTCTCCTGCAACCATTCCAAGATGTACCTTTGGCTGTGCAGCAGCCTGATCGCTTACTGTAACAATCTGATTTTCTGAATCCATTATGCTGCTCTCTAATGCAAGGATGCAGGTCATAATCTTTGTTGTACTTGCCATTGCCCGTTCTTCCTGTCCATTTTTGGAAAATAAAATACGCCCGCTGTCTGCATCCATTAAGACGGCAGACAGGGCGTATAATTGTTTTAGCTCAGTAGTTCCAAAAACATGAACCGGAAAAGAAATTCCAATGATCATGCTGACAATCAGTATGCGAACAAAGAATAAATAGATTCTGAAATACCACTTTTTAAATTCTATCATCAATTGATTTCCTGTTTATATTGGAAGCTCCATTCTTCTTTTAATTTTATGATTCCAATGCAAGTTGTAGAATTCAAAAATCAAATGTCCATACGGATCTTTGCCTCATCCTCTGCTTCTTCTTTGAAATGTTCCAGCTGCTCCGGATTCAATGACGGAAGATCATCAATCGACGGTACACTGAATCTTCTTAAGAATTCTTCCGTCGTGCCGAAAAGAATTGGTCTTCCCGGTGCATCAAGTCTTCCGACTTCTTCTACCAGACCATATTCCACAAGTTTATTTACTGCATGATCAGACTTTACTCCACGGATCTTCTCTACCTCGATCTTAGTGATCGGCTGTTTGTATGCAATGATTGACATTGTCTCAAGAAGAACGTCCGTCAGAGTATATTTCTTTGGCTGCTTTGCCACACGGATCAGATAGTCATACATTTCCTTCTTTGTACACATCTGATAAGACTTGTCCAGTTCAATGATACGGATTCCTCTGTTCTTTGATTCGTATTTCTTCATCAGATCCTGAAGTAATTCTTCGGTTGTCTGTTCATCCTGTTCGATTGCTTTCGCAATTTTACTTAGTTCAACAGACTCTCCCATTGTAAATAAAATAGCTTCAATTGCAGCCTGAAGTGTTTTTACTCCTGCCATTTACACTACGTCTCCTTTTCTCTCGATCATGATCTCACCACAAGTAGATTCTTGCTCAACATAAATTTCACCCAGCTTCATCATTTCAAGAATCGCAAGAAATGTAACAACAACATGCATTTTACTCTTCTGCTTCTGAAGAAGCTGACGGAAACTGAACCGGCGGTGTTCCTGTAAATAATCACGCACATAAAGGAACTTATCTGTGAGTGAAACTTCCTCTTTCTCAATCTTGCCAAATTTACTTCTTACCGGATCCACTTTATCTGTCTGCCGACGCATAACTTCCTGAAAAACTTTCTTTAACTGTACCATTGTCAGATCCCCAAGTAAAAGGTCAAGATCAACTGGCTCCACATATTCAAGAACTTCTTCCGGAATTGTCGGATTCTTATATAAAATCAGATCCGCATCTACCTGACGGTCTCTGAGCTCATAAGACATGTATTTATACATTTTATATTGCAGCAGCTGTTCAACCAGTTCCTGCCTTGGATCTTCTTCTTCTCCGTCTTCTTTGACTTCTTTTGGAAGAAGCATCTTGCATTTAATATCCAACAACGTCGCTGCCATAACAAGAAATTCACTCATCACATTCAGATCTTCCCGTTGCATCTGACGGATATATTCCATGTACTGATTCGTAATCTCCACAATGGGGATATCGTAAATATCTACTTTATTCTTCTCGATCAGATGAAGGAGCAGATCCAACGGCCCTTCAAATACTTCCAGTTTTACCGGTATTCCCATAATAATCTCCTTTTATCTGCAAAGGGTGATTGCAATCACTTCTGCCGGATTGAACAGTCTCACATTAAATGTATGCGTTCCAAGCCCTTTGCTGACGATGATCGTCTGTTCTCCCTCCACGGTCATCTCTCCTGAATATTTTGGAAAAAGAAATGCCTGCGGAGTGATCACGCCGCCAATTCCCGGCAAGCGTACACATCCTCCATGTAAATGTCCAGACAAAATCAGATCGGAACCCCATTCCTTATAAGCTTCCATATAGGATGGATTGTGGGCAAGCAGAATGTGATAACTGTTGTCTGCGAAATTCTCTGTTGTCTCCAGCTGTTTTTCCTGATTTCCCGTAGTATGCTTTTCTCCTAGACATCTGCATACCTCTTCAGCGGTGACATCCGCCTTGCAAAACTTCCTATTCACAATCAACGGAAGTTCCAATCCGCTGATATGAATCGGTTGATTTCCCAACAGAATATCGCAACTTTCATTTTCCAGAAAACGAACCCCTTCTGCCTGTAACTTTTTACGATACTCTTCATAACACAAAGAATAGTTTTCCTGATTCTCTTTGATTCTCTGTTCATGATTTCCACTGGCATAATAAACCGGGCAGAGCTGCGGCAGACGACTGACAAAATCCAGTGCCTCTTGGTATCGCACGTCATTTTTTGCCACCAGCATATCTCCGCCAATCAAAATCAGATCCGGCTGCTCTGCTTTTATAGCTTCGAACAATTTATTGTTCTGCTTACCATAAACATGGTTGTGCATATCACTTAAAAAAATAATTCTGTTCACTGAGTCTTTTTCTGCTGTGCAAGTTATCTTTGGTGAATGTACTTCGTAATGTGTTACACAAAAAGAATGCTGCTCCCGATACATTTCTGCTAATATAACCGCGCACACAATCGGAAAAAGAACAGTGAAAAAACCTAAGATGCTCATATCGTATGTATCTCAGACATCTCAGCTTCTGCAATCGCCACACCGGAACTTGATCCAATACGGTCTGCACCTGCATAAAACATCTTCCGTGCATCTTCCAGTGTATGAATACCACCGGATGCCTTTACCTTCATGTCAGAGCCAACCGTACGCTTCATAAGAGAAACTGCTTCTACAGTTGCTCCGCCGGTTGAGAAACCAGTAGAAGTTTTTACATAGTCTGCACCTGCATCACGGCTCACAAGACAAGCTTCCTGAATCTCTTCGTCTGTAAGCAGACATGTCTCAAGAATCACCTTTACAATCACGTCATCCCCGGCAGCGGCTACAACCGCACCGATATCTCTTCTTACATAATCCCAGTTTCCACTCTTCAATGCCCCAATATGGATAACCATATCCAGCTCTTTGGCGCCGTCTTTCACTGCTGCTGTTGCTTCTGCAATCTTCGCAGTTGTTGACATCGCTCCTAACGGAAAACCAATCACGGTACATACTTTAATTCCTGTATTTTTCAGAAGAGAGGCACAAAGCGCAACACAACTTGAATTCACACAAACAGAATGAAATCCGTACGTAACTGCTTCCTCACATAATCCACGGATATCTTCCTCTGTCGCATCTGCTCTTAATAATGTATGATCAATACGTTCTGTAATCATTAATTTAATCTGCCTCCTGTATTTTTATATCCATTGCGGGTAGTAAAATTTCATAAAACAGACTGAAAATCATTCTGAGCTACCCGCACTCGTATCTTTTATTATAAAACATTTTCCATGTTCCCGACAAGTGTTATAATAATTTCTTCCAAATCTTTTTTAGATAATCTCCAAAATCTGCCTTTTCTACAGGTGTTGAAGCAATCAGATTTACGGATCCGATTTCTTTCCCATTTATCCGATAACAAATCCGTCCAACTTTTTTTCCTTTTTTCACGGGTGCTTTTATTTCGTCTGGAATTTCTGTTACTTCTTCGACTTTCGATAAATCGGATCCTTCCGTATCTACATAAGTAAATCCTTCCTCATATTGAATCTTCAGATGTTCTTCCTTGCCACCCTTCACCAGAACCGCTGGCAGCTTCTGTTCTTTTGCTTTATAAATCTGACATTTCCCAAATCCATAATTCAATAAGGTTACCGCATCCTTAAAACGGCTTTTTGAATCTTCAGCGCCCATAATTACTGCGATCAGATCCACACCATTCTTACTTGCCGTTGCTGATACACAGAACTTTGCCTTTCCGGTGGATCCGGTTTTCAGACCAGTCGCATATTCGTACTGCCGGATCAGTTTATTTGTATTCGTCAGGCCAAATTCTGAAGAACCACGGGCAGTTGTATGCGTGATATTTTCCATCCAGACTGTACAGTAGTCCTTTATCTGCGGATATTTGGTCATCAGTTCCCGCGACATGAGTGCAATGTCTCTGGCACTCATCTCATGGCCATCTGTATCTAATCCGTTACAGTTTACGAAGTTTGTATGTTTCATTCCAAGTCCTTTTGCCCGTTCATTCATTTGTTTTACAAATTCTTGTTCATTACCGCAGATACATTCACTCATAGTTACACACGCATCGTTTGCGCTTGCGACAGAAATGCATTTTAGCAGCGTACCTACCGTCTGCATCTCTCCCGGTTCCAGGAATACTTGAGATCCTCCCATAGAAGCTGCATACTCGGAAGTTGACACTTCATCATCAAGTGATATGGTTCCATTTTCTAATGCATCAAAGATTAACAACATTGTCATGATCTTTGTAACACTTGCCGGTGGCCGCGCAGTATCTGCATCTTTTTCAAATAAAACCGTTCCCGTAGACATTTCCATAAGAATACCAGACGGCGCACTTATTTCTACTTCTTCCGCGTGGACTACATTTGTCGGAAATGTAATCCTATACAGCAGAAAAAAAGTCAGCAGAATCACTGTAAAACCTTTCTTCATCTGCAATTCCCCCATGGACTATTCTTTTACCAGTATAGTAGCGATGGAGGGGAAATATGTCTGGAGAGAATTGACTTTTCAATTTTACAGGCGTATATTAGAAGTACTGTCCATTTTCTGTGATTTCAGAAAAATGGAATCTAATATTAGGAGGTCAAAATGAGCTCACGCACTTATTACGATATCTTAGGTGTATCCAGAGATGCGACTCTGGAAGAAATTACTTCAGCGAAAAATGCATTGGCTAAGGTCTACCATCCGGATGCCAATATGCATAAAGATATAGATACAACTGCTTTTATGCAGGAGATTCTGGAAGCCTACCGGGTTCTTTCCAATCCGGCGAAAAGAAAAGCTTATAATTTGGAAATTTTTGGAGTTACAGACCGTGTTTTTAAGACATTTAAACTCACACCGGAAGACGAGAAAGAATCCGTTTCTTTCGTGACTTACTGGAATGCGGCAGTGCAGCTCCAGGATATCATTGATCAAAGTGTTCATGTAATGGAACGTGCTTCCAGGACAAAGACACTCTCTCAAAAATTAATGAAAAAGCTTGGGAAAAATGATCCGGATGAGATGCACCGTGAACGCCAGCTCAGCCGCCTATCCATGCAGGCAATGCGTCAGATTACCACATTGAAAATAGCAGGAATTCCAAGTGAATACTGGAATATAGATGCCATGAACTGGGTACTGGTCCGTTGGGGACAAAAACAGGATACGGATTTCCGAAGTATGTTTAAACGATATGATATCTACGTGGAGAAACACTATTCCACTTCTGAGAAGAGAAAACTGCATGCATATAAACGTCAGTTCCATCACAATTTGAAAAAGCTTCTTTCCTATGCATTGGAGGCATAAGAGACAGGGAGAAATATTTCCAGTATATTTATTAGAAGAATGAGGTACATCATGAAAATAAGAGTAGCATTTGTATGTTGGGGGAATATTTGCAGATCAACTTTAAGCGAAAGCGTGTTTACCTATAAGGTAAAAGAAAAAGGGTTGAGTGATCAGTTTGTAATAGACAGTTTTGCGACAAGCACAGAAGAAATCGGGAATCCACCGCATAGAGGTACAGTAAACAAACTAAAAGAAGTTGGAATTCCTTTAGTACCACATCGTGCAAAACAGATTTCATTTTCCGATTATGATAATTTCGATTATATCGTAGGCATGGATTCAATTAATATAAAATATCTTAACCGCATGCTTAAAGGTGATCCGGATGGTAAAATTTCTAAGCTTTTAGATTACACATCACGGAAAGGTGCTGATATTGCAGATCCTTGGTATACTGGGAATTTTGATGCAACTTACAGAGACGTAAATGAAGGATGCGATGGCTTATTAGCGTATATATTAGAGCAAAAATGATCGAGGGGGCAGAGTTTGCTCCCTCTTGTTACTGTTCACACGTAGTGTTCACAGCAACGATTACAGCCCATTCAAAATGCATTTTCAATGCATGGGGCTGTAATCTGGCATAATTCGCTTACTGGCGCATAGCTTGACAGCAAGTGTCAAGCTTGCGAGTGAACAGTAACTCCCTCTTATCTATTTATTATTTAATGTCTAATCCAAATCTGTAAATCTCACTGATCTTGGCCTGTGCCTGTTCAGATTCTTTTTTCTTGATAAGCTCGTTACGGTCACTTAAAATAGCAAGCATTTCATCCACAACTTCTACATCCGGCAAATCAGAATAATGGGATAAATATCCGATCATTCTTGTTGCTGTATAATCGGTATTCAGATTTCTGGTGACAAGATCACATAAATTCTCCGGGTAACCTCGTTCCATCATCAGATTGTAGAGCTGCATGCTGATTTCTGTTCTTGGTTTCATGGGTGTTCTCTCTCTCTTCTCCTCTTACAAACTCAACTCATTTTCTGTTTTAAAACGAATTGCAAAGTATCCTCTATTTTTTTACTGTCAATGGGTTTTGCAATATGTGCATTCATTCCGGCATCTATGCAGTCCCTGATATCATCCTGAAATGCATTCGCTGTCATCGCAATGATGGGTATCTCTTTTGTATCTTTACGGTTCAATGTTCTTATCTGTCTGGCTGCTTCTAATCCATCCATTACCGGCATCATAATATCCATAAAAATAAAATCAAATCTGCCTGGAACTGACTGAGAAACAATATCCACAGCCTCCTTGCCATTTTCTGCCGTAGTCACAACCATTTTTTCATCTTCCAGCAGCATTTTTGCAATTTCCAGATTTAGCTCATTATCCTCAACTAATAATACACTCTTCCCCGACAGATCAGGCTTTTCCACTTTTTTTTGCTGTTCCTTCTCAGCATTATGATCAATCTCAAGTGGTATCGTAACGGTAAACGTTGTACCTACATTTTCTTTACTTTCCAGTTTGATTGTTCCATTCATCCTGTCCACAATATCTTTTACAATAGAAAGTCCAAGTCCGGCACCACTATATCCATTCGTTGTTTCTTTTCCTTCCCTGGCATAGGATTCAAATGCATGTTTCTGAAATTCTTCGCTCATACCAAGTCCCGTATCGGAACATACAAATTCAAAAACTGCCGTCTTGTCATCACTTGAAATCTCATTGAAATACAGGCTTACTTTACCACCTCTTCGGTTATATTTAACGGCATTTCCGGCAAGATTCATAAGAAGACGGTTTAGATATTCCTCACTGCCAATAACATATCTGTGATGAAAAGTACTCATGGAAGCTCCGCCTTCAAAGCGGATACCATACTCCTTTGCATTTGTCTCAATAATCGAAATCTGTTTTACGAGCATTGCAACCAGATCAAATGGCTTGTTTACCAACTGTAATGTTCCAGATTCTACTTTTCCGATATCCAGAGCATTATTTAGAAGGGACTGCAGATAGTCCATGGATTCCATTACCTTTGCTTTACATTCATATAATCTTTCTTTATCGCCATAATAACGCTCTGATATATTGATCATCCCAATAATTCCATTTAAAGGTGTCCGGATATCGTGGCTCATCTGTCTCAAAAAATGTGTCTTTGCACTGTTCGCCTTTTCTGCCTGCTGCTGTGCCTCTTTTGCCTTTTTCTCTGCAATTCTGGCTTTTCGGAGGAATCCAAGTATCAGTATCAGCACGATCAAAAAAACAGATACAACAAGCAACATAAAACTCCAGAAATTGTCCCTTATAAACTCCTTTACCGTAACTTTCTTCAGATTACTGTCATACATATACACAGCATTGGAGAATTTTGAAGCAGACATTGTTTTTATCGTCTTATTCAGGACAGACAGCAGCATGCTGTTTCCACGTCTGACTGCAAACGACACCATACCGTACTTTTCCAGAAAAACACTGTACAGTTTATTATCATCGGAATATTGTTTCAGCTTGCCTGAGGCCATAATCATGCAGTCTGCTTTTCCATTATATACAGCCTTTTTTGCATCCAGGTAGCATATTCCTTCACATGCCACTGTGGATAATTATAGGAAACATAAGACTTCAAATCACTCTCTTCTCTTGGTATCGCAACCGTATTTTCAGCATTTTCATCAAAACTCTTTTTAACCGTTACAGCCGCCATATTATACTTCCAGACAGTATCTGTCAGATCATAGCCCAGGTCTTCGGCAGCATTCGTATTTTGCATCACATGAAAAATCATATCAATTTCTCCATCATGCAACGCTTTTTGCATATCCTCTTGTGAATCATACCCCTTGATATTAAATTTCAAAGTCTGCCCTTTCAGGCAGTTTTGTGCAAGCTGGATGTAATCCGTGATCAGGCCGCTCACTTTTCCGGTTTCTGTATCAAGAGTACTGACCCCGCCATCGTTTATCAAATAACCGATTTTGATTTCTCCATGCTCTGACAGCCATTTTTGTTCTTCTCCCGTCAGAAAATATACACTGGCCACTGACAGAAACTGCTTATGCAGTTCATCTGCATAATAAGGATCATCATCTGTGATCCTTCTCATAGCATTATCCAGCTCTGTCTTTAAATCAGAATGACTCTGGCCAATCGCAAAATATATTTTTGAACTTCCGAGATTCGTTAAGGCCACCATTCCGTACCCACCCAGACGGGAATCCTCTAACGATACAAAAACGTCAATTTCTCCGTCTGCAATTTTCTTCAAAGCATCTTCATTATTTGAAACATTGACATGCTGTGTATGCAGATCATATTTCTTTTCCCACTCGTTCAATACCATTTCCGACAGGTAACCCATAAGCACCCCAATCTTTTTCCCATTGAAAGATGCAGTGTCAGAGGATGAGATGTCTGTATGATCGGGTTTTACGTAGACATAATATCTTTCGTCTCCCATTGGAATAGCGGAAAAAAGCATAGTCTCTGCCCGTTCCTCCGTATAAGAGATTCCTTCTATCATATCCAGCTCATCATTTTTTAATTTGTCAAAACAATTTTCCCATGTACAATCTACATATTCATAGTTCCACCCGGTATAACCTGCGATTTTCTGCAGATATTCATAGCCGTATCCGCTTCTTTTTCCATTTTCATTTATCTTATCATATGTATCATCCGGTACACCAATCCTGACAACTCTCTCTTTCTGATTTTCTGCTGCAAAAGCATAAACCGGACAGATTGAAAAAAGGATGCAGCTGCACAATATAAAAATGATACCTCTTTGCAATACTGATTTATTCATTTTTATCCCTTTACGTGGCATTGTAATTACTCTAATTTTGCATTTTTCTATTTTACAGTGTCAAAATATCCAATGATTCCAATGTATCCATCCTTCTTTAAAGGCGACCACAATGTATGCAATTTTATTCTATACATCTGACTGTTATTTTCCACCGTCGCTTTTATCGTGGCAGATATTTCTTTATTTTGTACAGATGTCTGATGTAATAAAACACGAATACATTGAACATCTTCTTCATTTACTCCAAATTCTTTGAGCAAATTGAATTTCGGATTATCTCTCTGACATAATATCTGATGTTCTCCGTTTAAGATAGTTAATTGGCCTGAAATTGCATTGTAATCAATTGAGTTCATTCCACTGTTTGATTTAAAGAAATCGATCTTTTCCTGCATGACCTTGACAACACTCTGTGAATAGTTTTGGCTCGGCAAAGATCTGTCGCTAAGTATTTCATTAGAAAGTCTCTGTACTTCATGGTAATAGCTATTTTCATCCATTTCCTTATCATTAAACATATTTGAAAATTGAAGACTCAGTTCTTTCAAACATTTTAGAAGGATGGGGTTAAATTGTCCGCATTGCCCATCCAGGATCATTTGAATCGCTGTGTCATGATCAAATGCTTTCTTATAACATCTTTCACTTGTAAGTGCGTCATAAACATCGACAATTGATACCACCTGTGCAGAGATTGGTATTTCTTCACCTTTCAAGCCATCCGGATAACCCTTTCCGTCCCATCTTTCATGGTGCCACCTGCAGATTTCCCATGCGGTATGTACCAGTGGATGATCTTGTGGAAAGTCCATATCCTTAATTATAGCTGCGCCAAGCTCACTATGGGTTTTCATAATCTTAAATTCTTCATCTGTAAGTCTGCCTGGCTTATTCAATATTTCTTCCGGAATACGAATCTTACCAATATCATGAAGGGAAGAAGCAGTTGTAATCAAAGCAATATCTGCCTCTGTCAAAGGATAAGCATCTGTTACTTTTACCAGTTGTCTCAGCATCATCTCCGTTGCTGTTTTAATATGCAGGATGTGTTCTCTGCTCTCGCTGTTACGGGATCCCAATATATTACTCATAATCCGGATCATGATATTATTATTTTCTTCTTTTTCGTAAACCTGATCATAAACCACATTTATCAGATGCTTTTGGTTCATATAGAGGCCTAAGGTATTCTGAACTCTTTTCTTTACAATCACAGAATCAAACGGTCGTGTGATATAATCTGTGATTCCCAGCTCATATGCCTTACGCATAGTATCAACAGCATCTTCAGAAGATATCATGATTACCGGAGTTTCATCTATACACCGACTTTGGTTCATCCATTTCAGAACTTCAAAACCATTCATCTGTGGCATATTGATATCTAAAAGCATCAGATCGATTCCCGGATTTTCTCCCATAATCTGAATTGCCTGATTTCCATTTTCAGCTTCCAGGTAATTATAAGTTTCTCTGAGAATCTCCTTCAACATATCCCTGTTAAATTCTGAATCGTCTACGATCAGGATCTTTTGTCTTTTATCCATATTTTTTATTTCCTTTATCCATGTGGGTTTTATGATATTCCGGACACCCGGTCAAAAACAGAAAGTCGTGTCGCATCACTTAATTCGACAGTCCCTTCTTTATTTCTTCAATCATCATTTCATATACTTCTGTTACTTTTTCCATTGCCTCCGATATCCCCGGCTGCGCTCCGGTTCTATCTCTCAAAAGTTCTGTTAACTCATTTAACCTCATACAGACGGTCAAAAGAAAGATTCTGACAAACCCCTTTCAATGTGTGTGCACTGCGGAAAGCATCTTCATAATTTCTATTCTTCAATGCCAGTTTTAACTGCGGGTAACTCTGATCCTCAAGGAACTTTAATGTAAATTTCCGAATCAGTGCTTCGCTTCGAAGGCGTCCTAAAACATCTTCATAATTTCCTCCGATAGCTTCATAGCATTCCTGTATTGTCATAATTTTGTCCTCCTATTATGTTTCACTGCTTATTTATCATTGCTACATCAATTACATTCCACCAATTTATGAATTACTTTTATCAGTAATCCCAGATCAACAGGCTTAACAATATGTTCATCCATCCCTGCTTTTTTTGCTCTTATTCTGTCCTCCGTGAATGCATTTGCTGTCATTGCAATGATCGGTATTGTCTTTGCAACTTCATAACCATTCATTACCGGCATCATAATGTCCATAAGAATGACTTTCGATCACAGCGGATATTCGCAATCCGCTTCGCTGCTTGTTCATAACCGAATAACACCATAAAAAAGCACCGTCTCACAGACAGTGCACGTCATTTCATGCAACTGGCTGCCATTTTACAGGCCCTGTAGCTTTGCGTCCCAGATTTTCATCTGGTTTGCCGATCATCCTTATTATAGCTTTTACACGTATACCAAAAAACTGGTCTTATTATACTATAGCGCTCTACTGTACACAAGAAAAATATTACCGTTTCAACACCTGAAAACAAAAAAGGAGTGCACTCCAGAACAGAGAAAAATACTTTATCCCCACGAAAAAAATCCCCGCTGTCTGACTGAAATCAGACAACAGGGATTTTTTATCAAATCATCAGATTGCTGCGATCACTTCTACCTCGCAGAGAACGTTCTTTGGCAGTGTCTTGACTGCAACACAGGAACGTGCAGGTTTGTTTACGAAATATTTGGCATATACTTCATTAAATGCCGCAAAATCGTTCATATCTGCAAGGAAGCATACTGTCTTGACTGCATTCTCATAGCTGGAACCGGCAGCTTCCAGAACTGCTCCGAGATTCTTCATAACACGGTCAGCCTGCTCCTCGATGGTTGTTCCAACTACCTCTCCAGTTGCCGGATTCACCGGGATCTGACCGGATGTGTAAAGCGTATCTCCATGGATGATAGCCTGGGAGTATGGTCCGATTGCTGCAGGTGCTTTGTCTGTATGTACTGTCTTCATAATAGAATTCTCCTCGTATTATATAGTAGTAGTTTTTAGAGACCCTCTCCAAGGTCTTTATA
>OODE01000478.1_pt1 | contig 34033 bp, 30 predicted proteins | sample 1671771 | NCBI WGS metagenome assembly OODE01 (sample SAMN06348191, study PRJEB24527) | human gut metagenome | biome: human gut; feature: ankylosing spondylitis patient; material: feces | host: Homo sapiens | place: China | collected 2015-10 | reverse complement strand
CAGAAAAAGAAAGGCTGGATATTATCACTCAGATGATCAACTCCAGCAAGCGAAATATGAAAGTAGGGAGTGGCAATGTGTTGCTTTATTGGGGGTATTTTACCGTGCTCTTATCGGTCGTGATATCCTCTTTGATAGTGTATACGCAAAATTATATTTGGTCTTGGGGATGGATGCTCATGTTTGCTGTCGGACCGGTTATTTCATATAAGCAAAGAGGTTGCGAGCCGGCCGTGGTGACTTATACGGATAAGACGATCTCCAGTGTATGGCAAGTGTTTGGCTGTATGTTTGGACTTACGTTCGTCTTGATCGCGGCGTTTTGCGTGCTTTATGAACAATCCGTCAATTTTATATTAATGCTTCCTTTATCGTTATTATATTGTGGGTTGGGGGTGTCGATAAATGGCATTATCTTGCGGGAGAAATGGATGATTTACTCTCCGGTAGTTGCTTTCGTCTTAGTTATCTACATGCTGATGAGTTTGATAAATCATGGTCCTGTCACGGTCTTGTGGTATTTGTATTTTGGCCTTTCATTTGTGGTAATGATGATTATTCCCGGGCATATTCTTAATAATAAAGCTAAAAAACAATGTTTAAAGAATTAGATCCTTTATTGCATTCCCAACTCCGGCTAGCGGTGATGTCCATTTTACTATCGGTGGAGGAGGCAGAGTTTGTCTATATCAAGGAGAAGACGAACGCTACGGCGGGAAATCTCAGCGTCCAGTTGGACAAACTTAATGAAGCTGGTTATATCGAGATCGAGAAGGGGTTTGCCGGGAAGAAGCCCCGAACGGTTTGCCGGATCACAGACAAAGGACGCTTGGCGATGGAGGAGTATGTGAATACATTAAGACAATATATTAATATTTAGCTTGTGCCATTCTTAGGGCACGCTTATGCCACCGTGATGGCACAGCTATGCCATAAGGATGGCACAAGTGTGCCACGCCTATGGAAAGTAGTGGCACAGTAATGGTTTGTCAATCAGTTGTATGCTTTGGGGCGAATTGTTTATCCTTCCACTATCTTATATCCCGAAACGGTGAGTAATTGCCGGATCTCATTAATTTGCTGTTGATTTCTTGTTTCCATCTCCAACCGCAGATAACAGCCATTGATATCAGCCGTATGGCTGACACGCTCGTGGTATACGGATACTACGTTGGCACCGGTAGAGGCGATGATTTCGGATACATGCTGTAATTGTCCGGGTTTGTCTACCAATTCGATCGTCATGGAACAAGAGCGGCCAGATTTTTGCAAACCACGTCCGATTACCCGGGAAAGGATATTCACGTCGATATTTCCGCCGGAAATCAAACAGATTACTTTTTTCCCTTTGATGGGTACTTTATTAAACATGGCGGCGGCCACGGCTACGGCACCCGCCCCTTCGGCGATTAATTTATGTTGCTCGATCAACGCGAGGATAGCGGTGGAAATCTCATCGTCTGTCACGGATACGATCTCGTCCACATATTGCTGGCAAAGATCGAAAGTATGTATTCCCGGTTCTTTTACGGCGATACCGTCGGCTATGGTACGGACACCTTCGAGGCGTTCGATTTTCCCATGCTCGATAGAGTTTAACATGCTGGGCGCTCCTTTGGCTTGCACTCCGTAAACTCTGATATCCGGGTTCAAGTTCTTGATGGCATAGGCGACTCCGGAGATCAGCCCACCCCCTCCGATCGGAATGATTACAGCCTCTACTTCCGGGAGTTGTTCCAATAACTCCAAACCGATGGTCCCTTGTCCGGCGATCACATCCTCATCATCAAACGGATGGATAAATGTGTATCCTTTCTCATCCTTCAATTGTAAAGCCTTGTTATAGGCGTCATCGTAAACACCTTCGACAAGGCATACATCTGCCCCATAAGATTTAGTAGCCTCGACTTTAGAGATAGGAGCGTTATCGGGCAAGCAGATTAAGGACTTGATACCATGAGCGGTAGCCGCTAATGCCACACCTTGGGCATGGTTTCCCGCCGAGCAAGCCACTACGCCATGCGATTTCTCTTCTTCCGTAAGCTGGGCGATCTTGAAACAAGCGCCGCGCACTTTAAACGATCCGGTTACTTGTAAGTTCTCTGGTTTTAGAAAAATATGGGATTCCGGATTGATATTGGGAGCGCTGATTAAATCAGTGCGTCTGATGACTGTCTTCAAGGCATATGATGCCTGATAAATTTTATCGAGTGTGAGCATTCTGTCTGTATGTTAAAACGATGTCGCGAAAGTATAAAAAATACCGCAACCTATTCATACTTATCTTTGTTATATTATAAATCAAAATATAGAGAAGTATGGTAGTGATCGATTTAACGAAAGATGGTTTTATCGCCAATGTCGGTGATTTTGAGGCAAATCCCAAAGATTGGAAATATATAGGAAGTCGTCCTTGCCTCATAGATTTTCACGCTCCTTGGTGCGGTTATTGCAAACGCTTAAGCCCGATATTGGATGAGTTTGCCAAAGAATTTGATGGGAAGATTTATATTTATAAGGTGGATGTGGATCAAGAGGAGGCACTCGAGACAGCCTTTAATATCCGAACGATTCCCACTTTGATGTTTTGCCCGCTAGACGGCCCCCGTGAGATGATGATCGGCACGATGGGAAAACTGGAGTTAAAGCAGTTGATTCAGGAAAAATTGTTGAAGTAATATAATATGGATATATGGTGTGGGGTGTAGAGACGTAGCGTGTATGCTGCGTCTCTATTTTTTGCTTTCTTATTATATGAATTGAATGAATAGTAACCCCAATCCTACAGAAACTCCGGTCGCTATCAATCCCGGCATCATGAAAGAATGGTTCAAGATGTATTTACCGATGCGGGTCGTGCCCGTGCGATCGAAGTTGATGGCGGCTACGACTGTCGGGTAGTTTGGGATGAAGAAATAACCGTTTACGGCGGGGAATAAAGCGATCAACATATAGGGTGAGATTCCCAATGCGATCCCTAGCGGCAATAACGCACGAATGGTAGCCGCTTGGCTAAATAATAAAATGGACATTACGAAAAGGGCCAACCCGAATAACCAAGGCATCTGTGTAACTATATGCTCGATAGATCCCTTTAATTCAGTCATATTGCCGGCGATAAATGTATCTCCCATCCAAGCGATACCGAAGATCGCTACCACCGCTTGCATACCTGCGGAAAAAACGGAACCCTGTGCGGCCTTGATACCATCTGTTTTTGTAAATAATAAGATGAAAGCGGAGGCTGTCAACATTAATACCTCAATAATATGTGACATCTGCATCGAGACCTTTTCCGTGCCGACGGTAAAGACCGGACGTAGGGACTCCATAGAACCAAAAATAACGATCGCTATCGTAGCGAGAACAAATATAGAGACCGATAAGGCCGCTTTCATTTGGTTTTCAACGCCTTTCGCCTCATAATGTTCCGTGCTAAACTCATGGTTCGCCACCCGCTTTAAGTATTCCGGATCTTGATCTAGCTCTTTACCGACCTTTAAAGAGTAGATCGCTCCCACTAACACACCTAATAAGGTACAAGGAACAGAGATCATCAAGATATTCATCAAGGAGATATTGTATCCGGACAACATACTTAATAAAGCTACCGTAGCCGCCGATATCGGACTAGCGGTAATAGCTTGCTGAGAAGCGATCACGGCGATCGCCATCGGACGTTCGGGACGGATCTTCGTTTCCGTAGCAACCTCGGCGATTACCGGAAGGACCGAATAAGCCACATGCCCCGTTCCGGCTATGAAGGTAAACAAATAGGTGACGAGCGGGCTTAATATCGTGATTCGTTGAGGATTCTTGCGAAGCAATTTTTCCGCCCACTTAACCATAAGATCAAGTCCGCCAGCGGCTTGCATACAACTAGCCGCCGCTATTACGGCAACGATCATAAGCATGACATCGATAGGAGGGGAAGTGGGCTGGAGCCCGAATCCAAAGGTGAGTATACCGAGTCCGAGACCTCCTAACACGCCTAATCCGATACCACCGATACGGGCACCTATAATAATGGCTATTAAAACGAAAGCTAATTGTAACAACATGCTGTGCAATTCTTTTGATTTAGTTTGTATTGGAGACAAAAATACTTATTTTTGCTCCGCTATGAATAACAAAAACACAAAAAACGAATGAAAAGAACAAGTTTCGCTATTTTGATCGGTTTGTTTTGCCTTTTCCCTGCGCTTTTTTCTCAAGTACGCAGTGAGTTCCTGTTGGAAAAGAATTGGAAGTTCACCCGGGAAGACAGCCCGGAGTTTATCAATCCTACTTTTAACGATAGCAAATGGCAATCCGTGACCGTTCCGCATGATTGGGCGATTTACGGCCCTTTCAGCTCTCAGAATGATAAGCAAGAGGTCGCTATCGCCCAAGACGGACAAACGGAGGCCATGGAACATGCCGGCCGAACCGGAGGTTTGCCTTTCGTGGGAGTCGGCTGGTACCGGACCGAGTTTGAGGTTCCTCAATTTACGGATGGGAAGCGTGCCACGATCCTGTTCGACGGTGCGATGAGCCATGCTAAGGTCTACGTGAACGGACAAGAGGTTGGATATTGGCCGTATGGCTATAATTCTTTCTATTTCGATATCACGAAACAACTCATGCCGGGGAAAAAGAACACCTTGGCGGTTCGCCTCGAGAACTTGCCGGAATCCTCCCGTTGGTATCCGGGAGCGGGATTATACCGGAATGTACATGTAATCGTGACGGAAAATGCGCATATCCCGGTTTGGGGAACCTACGTTACGACCCCGACCGCTACTAAGGAATTCGCTAAAGTCAATGTACGGACACAAATCGTATTGCTGGAAGGTGCCGATGCCGGCAAGTATAGCGTGAAAACCAGTGTATGGAACCCGAACGGGCAGAAGCTGACGGAGCAGACTATACCTCTCTCACAGATTAAGTACAATGATAATAGTCTCTCTCAAGAGTTTATCATCCAGACCCCGACTTTATGGTCGCCGGATATGCCCGCCCTGTATTCTGCGGAGACTCGTTTATATGAGGGCGATCAACTGAAAGATATATATACGACCCCGTTCGGTATCCGTTCAATCGAGATCATTCCGAATAAAGGCTTTTTCTTGAATGGTGAGAAGACGGTATTCAAAGGCGTTTGTAATCATCATGACTTAGGCCCGTTAGGGGCTGCCGTCAATGATGCCGCTATCCGTCGTCAGATCCGGATCTTGAAGGACATGGGATGCAACGCTATCCGTACTTCCCATAATATGCCGGCTCCCGAGTTGGTAAGGGCTTGCGATGAGATGGGTATGATGTTGATGGTTGAGAGCTTCGACGAGTGGAACAAGGCGAAATGCGCGAACGGCTATAATTTGATTTTCGACGAATGGGTGGAGAAAGACCTCGTGAATCTGGTACATCATTACCGGAATAACCCGAGCGTCGTGATGTGGTGCGTCGGTAACGAGGTGCCTAACCAATGGGATGAGAGCGGTTGTAAGATCTCCAAGTTCTTGCAGGATATCTGCCATCGGGAAGACCCGACTCGTCCGGTGACGCAAGGTATGGATGCCCCGGATGCCGTCGTGAATAATAATATGGCGGCGGTGATGGATGTGGCGGGATTCAATTATCGTCCGTTCCGTTATCAAGTGAATTATAAGAAACTGCCTCAGCAAATAATCTTGGGAAGCGAGACGGCCTCCACGGTTAGCTCACGAGGGGTTTATAAATTCCCTGTAGAGCGTAAGGCGATGGCTGTCTATGAGGATCACCAAAGTTCCTCGTACGACGTGGAGCATTGCAACTGGTCTAATCTGCCGGAAGACGATTTTATCCAGCATGAGGACCTTCCGTATTGTATCGGGGAATTCGTATGGACAGGTTTTGATTATCTGGGCGAGCCTACTCCTTATTATACGAATTGGCCAAGCCATAGCTCCTTGTTCGGTATTATCGATTTGGCGGGTATCCCCAAGGATCGTTACTATCTATACCGTAGTCATTGGAACAAAAGCGCCAAGACCTTGCATATCCTGCCGCATTGGACATGGCCGGGACGTGAGGGCGAGGTGACACCCGTATTCGTTTATACCAATTATCCTTCCGCCGAATTGTTTATCAACGGAAAGAGCCAAGGGAAACGTACGAAAGATCTAAGCATCGGTATCGATAGTAGTTATACCGAAGCGGCTCAAAAGAGTTTCGAGCGCCAGAAACGATATCGTTTGATGTGGATGGATACCAAATACGAGCCGGGAACTTTGAAAGTGGTCGCTTATGATAAGGAGGGTAACGCTGTGGCCGAGGAGGAGGTTCATACCGCAGGGAAGCCGCATCATATTGAGTTATCCGCCGATCGTAACCAATTGACGGCTGACGGAAAAGACCTTTCTTTCATCAATGTTAGAGTCGTAGACAAGAACGGTAACCTTTGTCCGGATGATACCCGCCAGATCCAGTTTAAGGTACGTGGTGCCGGAGCCTACCGTGCGGCGGCAAATGGAAATAGCGCCAGTCTGGAACTCTTCCATCTTCCGGAAATGAAACTGTTTAGCGGGCAACTTACCGCTATCGTGCGGACGGCCGAGGAACCGGGGACGATCTATTTCGAGGCTTCCGCACCGGGAGTAAAAGGGGCGACCTTGGAATTGATCAGTAAATAAGCTTGATTATCATATAACGCAAACCGCGCGATTCAAGTCCGGAGACGGCTGTGAATCGTGCGGCTTTTTTATACGATATTCCCGAATACATCAAAGGTAATCGTCTTGTCCTGCCCGTTATGTGAAACCTTGAATAGGTAGAAGGTGCCATTGGCATTCAATAACGTATATATGGACTGTACCTTGTCGCTAGCGTAAGCGGAGGATTCGAATCCTTGCATCACGATCTGCGGAACCTCTTGCTCGGACATGGCCCATGTGGTACTTTGCCACCTGTAATCCTTATTCAATTGCGCCACTTTATAAATCTGGTTATCGATCATATCCAGCTCGTAACCTAGGCTGTTCTGTTGGATATCCAGCAACTCGGCGTTGGCGAAAGTGATCTCCATCAGGTTGCTGACCTCTTTCGGGATAACGATCGGTGCGTCATTATTGATCTCATCGTCCACGGCTTTGATCAGGTTTCCATACTGTGAATAATACAGGTCTACTTCGCTATTGGACTGCTCCGCCTCGATCTTGTAAACGATTCCCATATTTAGGCGATTGATGGCGTACGTGTCATCCACGGTCCAATTTGAGTAAAAGCTTTGTTTGAAGGCGGTGGATACCGCTGCCGGTAATTGGGCGAAAGAGATGTCTATCTTCTCCATCATCCATATGCCTTGATCCGTGAACCAAGCTGTTGTCTCGGAGCCGCCGTTGTTGAAATCTACCACATAATAGTTACCTTCGATCTCAAAAACAGGGTTTTTGGCATCGGGATATTTCTCTTGGAAAGCGTTCTCTACCGGTGGAAGAGGGATAATGCCTTGATGATCATCATCATTTTTGCTACAGCCAGAGAAAAAGAGAGTCAGACCGGCTATACAGGTGAATAGAATTAGTCTTGTGTTCATACATTTTGCGTTTATAAGTTTTGGGCATAGAACAACAGGTCTATCGGAAAAGTTTTGAGCGAAATCGATTTAAGTATATTGAATCAAGAACAAGGATCTTGTTTCGACGAGATCCTTGTTCTTGTATAATTGCTACGGATTTACGTTCAAATAATAGGTTGCTGTGCCTATTAAAGAACTTCCATTATACATTGCGCAGGTGATGCGAAGAGATCCACCGTAATGTTGGGAGTTTAGATAGACACTAACATCTAATCGATTACCGGAAGGATAAGTGTACCATCTATCGCATTCTCCATAGAATTCAGCGTTCCAGCTATACGAGGTCGGAGTTCCTGTCTTTGTGTAAGCATATAAAGTCGTCGTGGCATTACCCCCTGGCGCATTGATAGAGGAACTGCCGCTACTATAATCCTCTTGACTCTTCCCTATATAAACAGTCGGCATATCATTTTTTTTCATATATTTTAAGCTTGATGCATCAAAGGGACATGAGCTTTGGGATGCCTCATAAGAGCGTATTCCCCCCATTTGGAGATGAATATATTGGGCGTAGATGTCGTTACGGCAGAGTGATTATCACTAAGATAGGATACTTTGGTTGCGGCACCTGTTGTTGATATATAACTACCATCTAACCAATATACGTTTGTGGGATTAATAGTCCATCCCATCCAAACTGCTGATCCGCCTTCAGTCATATACCAAGCATAGGCATGACAATTGTAAGTGGTTGTTGAACTACTTATTAGAGTTGCTTGTGAATAGGTTGTTGTACAATATTGGTCATGGCTCGCTTTTTGTGAGGCTGATAATTCCTCACTTCTGTAGTAAGTGTCATTAACGAGTGTCCCGTTAGGAGTGTAAACAGTAGCGGCTGCTCCTTGAGCTTTTGTCTCAACATTGAGATTCGGCTCCCAAATCATGTTTAAATTCTCCATAGTGATCCATTCATTGGGGAATTTTTCGATTCGTTCTCCGGAAAGCAAGAATAGTAATTGCCCGCAAGAAGCACAAGAATTCACCCCATCCAAAACGAGAATGTGTTCTTTTCCATCTCCTTGAATAGTAAAGACCCAAGGGTATGGATAGTCTGTTCCCTTGACATGGGAGTGAGCGACAGAATCTACTACATTCACCAACCATTTAGGATATGTTATCTTTCCGTCTTTAATGACAATTTCTGAACTGGATGTCAAGATTTCTTTATCACCTCCTTGCATATTATCCATTTCATTGTCACATGCGTTCAGCGTGAATGCCAGCATGATTATTAAATAGTATAATACTTTTTTCATGATCTCAATTTATTAAAGGTTACAATGTATTGTTTTAATAACTCTTCGATTACATTACTGCCCGTTAGCTTTTCATCGATGGTGAATTGTTTAAATTTGGGCGTAATGGTCTTGTTGTCTATCCGTTCTAGACTTCGACCTAGGAGATAGACTACGGTTTTTAGACCATATTGTCCATAAATATCCGGGTTGTTTTGTTTGTAAAGGAGTCTCTTTACGGCTTCGGAGGAGATCTCTTGCTGTAAAAGATTATTTGTATTAGATAATATCGTCTCATTAGACAGAAGAGCCTCGATTACCATTTGCCGACTAATTTCATTACCTATTTCTATGGAAGTCAACACTCCTGCTTTCAGTAATTCTTGTTTTTTCATCTTCTCAAATAGCAAAGAAGCATTGTCTTTCCTTTTGAATAACTCTTGTAACCCGTTAAAACGTGCGGAAACCTTGCTAATGCCTTCCTGTATTCCATTGTAAGCGAATATGTCGCCTAATAATGGGTAAGCAAGGCAAAGTTCTATAAGCTCTTCTGTTGATACCGTTTTTAATATCTCTGCCGGAATTTGGCAGGCTTTCAGCATATCCTCATGTGTGGATAATGCTTGCCAAGCCTCCGTTCCTGGTTTTATGGGGTAATCCCAACTTTTTATTGATTGTGCGTTCATATCTATCGATATAAACACGAGGAGGAAAATGCTCCAAACGAAAGTTACTGTTTTTTTCATCTCTCTTTAGAATTTAGGGTAAATAATATAAGATTGGTATTCCTTGATTATGGATTTTTCCAAAAATAGTCCTTTTTGTAAAGATAATCAAGTATTTATATGTTAATTATGATTGAATATCTGTAGATTCTCATTGCTGATGTCTTTGTTTTCGTACAAAAGCGGACACAGTGTTCGATATCGGACATCTCTTTTGTTTTATTTCTTCAATAAATCAATCACTTACGTTTTTGGCACGGGGTTTGCTCTTTGGAGGGTGGAAAATAAAAACAAACGAAATATGGACAGAGAGATATCAAAAGAGGTTCGGCAGAAGGAGCAGCGTAAACAGTTTATAAAGCTGGGGGCGGGGATCGGTATTGCCGTTGTCTTGATTGGCGGGGTGATCGGTTTTATGCAAACCAGCCTGCAACGGAAGGACTTGGTTTTTTCAACGGTAGATAAAGGAGTGATCGAGGTTTCCGTTAGCGCATCCGGCAAGGTGGTACCTGCTTTCGAGGAAATCATCAACTCACCGATCAACTCCCGTATCGTCGAGATTTATAAAAAGGGAGGCGATTCCGTGGATGTAGGTACTCCGATCTTGAAACTGGACTTGCTAAGCGCCGAGACGGATTATAAGAAACAATTGGACGAGGAGCAAATGAAACGCCTCCAATTGGATCAACTCCGTATCCAAAACCGCAATAAGCTTTCCGAGATGGAGATGCAATTGAAAGTCTCTCGCATGGAACTGAACCGAAAGGAAGTGGAGTTGCGCAACGAGCGTTATCTGGATAGCCTAGGCGCCGGAACGACCGATAAGGTCCGTCAAGTGGAACTGGACTATAACGTTAGCGTCTTGAAACTGAAAGAGGATGAGCAAAAATATGAGAACGAGAAATCCTTGACGGATGCCGATTATAAAGTGAAAGAACTCGACCTGAACATCTTCCGAAAGAGTCTAGCCGAGACGAAGCGTACCTTGGAAGACGCCCAGATACGCTCTCCCCGCAAGGCGATCCTGACCTACGTGAACAACGAGGTAGGTGCCCAAGTCTCTCAAGGCAGTCGTGTCGCTATCGTCTCCGACTTGTCCCATTTCAAGATAGAGGGGGAGATCGCCGATACCTATGGCGACCGGATCGCCGCCGGTAGCAAGGCCGTCGTAAAGATCGGCAACGATAAACTGGATGGGGTGGTTAGCGATGTTACCCCCTTATCGAAGAACGGCGTGATCTCCTTCACGGTACAGTTGGAGGAGGATAACCATCGCCGCTTGCGCTCCGGTTTGAAGACCGATGTATACGTGATGAATGCGATCAAGGACGATGTGCTGCGTATTTCCAACGCCTCGTTCTACGTCGGGAAAGGAGAGTATGAGTTGTTTGTTGTCAACGGAGACCAATTGATCAAGCGGAAGGTACAGCTGGGAGACAGCAACTTTGAGTATGTAGAAGTAGTAGGTGGCTTGGAACCGGGTGACGAGGTGGTCGTTTCCGATATGACAAGTTTCAAGGAAAAGAATAAACTGAAATTGAAATAACGATTCGAATTATGTATAAGCAGTACATCAAACAAGCGGTTCAAATGCTGCGTGAAAATACGCTCGTAAGCATAATCTCTATTTCGGGAACGGCCCTTGCGATCGCCATGGTGTTGGTGATGGTATTGGTGTTCCAGATTAAATCCACGGGATATGCCCCTGAGTCCAATCGGTCTAGGTTTATGTATGTCTGGGGTACGGAAGTCGGTTCGAAATCCCCCGGAGGATCGGATCGTAATCGTGGAGGCATGTCCAGCGAGGTCGTGAAGGAATGTTTCTATACCTTGCGGAAACCAGAGGCCGTATCCGGCTATTGTAGTGATAGCCATTCCTTGTCATTGCCCAATAGACGGCTCTTCAAGGAGTATGAGATTTGTTATACGGACGCGGGCCATTGGAAAATATTCGACCATCCTTTCGTGGAAGGAGGCCCCTTTAGCGAGGCTGATTTTCAATCCGGTATACCGAAGATGGTGCTGTCGGAACAGGTGGCGACCGATTTGTTCGGAACAGGACAGGCCGTCGGGCGGCAGGTTGTGATGGATTTTATCACTTTCACCGTCTGCGGGGTGGTGCGTGACGTACCTTCTTCATTGATGAGCTCCTACGCTCAGGTATGGATACCCTATAGCAGCAATGAGGCCCTGACCCGTGTAAATGGGGAGTATGGGGAGAATATGGCCGGTTATTTCAGCGTGGCCTTATTGGCTCGTTCCTCTTCCGACTTCGATGCCATACGCTCGGAGCTAGACCAACAGGTCCGTCGCTACAATGACAGCAAGACCGATTATAACGTAGGTTTCCCTTCCGGGCTACTTTCCCAGTTGGATACGGCCATGGGAAGCGGCGCTTTTCAAAAGGTGGACTGGCCTACCTTCTTGGCCGGATCGGGCGCTTTCCTATTCTTCTTGCTCTTGGTACCGGCGCTGAACTTAACGGGCGTGATCCAATCGTCCGTGCAGAAGCGGAAAGAAGAGATCGGTTTGCGTAAGGCTTTCGGGGCTACGGGACAGAATCTTTTGATGCAGATCTTATCGGAGAACTTTGTGCTGACCTTGATCGGCGGCGTGATCGGCATCGGCCTCTCGATGGTCTTGCTGGTGGTAGGGAAGCCTTTCATGTTGAGCGAGAACGTGAGCCTTACGGCGCCTATGCTCGTTAAACCGGGCTTATTTATCTCCGCCCTTATCTTTACGTTCTTGCTGAATATATTAAGCGCCGGGATACCGGCATGGCGTACGACAAGGCAACCGATCGTAGAAGCGTTAAAGGGGAACGAGTGAATCCAATGAATGATGAACAATGAGTTGTCAATTGTCAACTATCAACTATCAAATTATGATTAAGCATATATTTAAAATAATATGGGCCCAGCGCAAGAGCAACGGCTGGATACTGGGCGAGTTGGTTATCGTGATGTGCGCCCTTTGGTTTATGATGGATAAGTTATGGGTGGACGTGCGCTGCTATAACGCCCCGATGGGATATGATATCTCGAATACGTGGCGTTTCAAGCTTTCCACGCTCTCGTCGAACGCCCCGGGTTATGTGCCCGACTCACTTTACGACTCGAACGCAACACAGGATTTGTTGAAGCTTATGGAACGTATCCGCCAAGAGCAGGAGGTCGAGGAGGTATGTGTTACGTATTGGTCCATGCCTTATTCAAACGGAAGTTCGTGGGGGACGCTCCTTCCCTTGGGCGCTGATACCTCGAAGGCGGTAGGACAGAACTACCACAAGCTGAAAGTATCCCCTTCTTATTTCGATGTATTCCGTATGAAGGATAAGGAGGGCCGTGCCATCACCCCGCTGGTGGAGAACGCTTACCGCCCGCTCGTCGTAACGGCGGAGGCGGAGGATTTCTTCTTCGGGGGGCAGTCCGCCATAGGCCGGCAGATCTCGGAGAATGACGACCTTTCCGAGCCTTTCACGATCGCCGCTGTCCTTCCTGCCTTCCGTAGCAATGACTTCGACCGCCCGGAGAACTGCGCTTTCACGATATTGAAAGGTGAGTCATTGCAGGAGTTCGTGAAGAATTTCGGCGTAAGGAGCGCTGAACTATCGGTACGTACGAAACGCCCGATGACCGAGGATGAGATGTACGCTTTCTTGGAGAAAACAGCGGATCGGATGACGGTAAATAACACCTTCGTCCACGGCGTCACCCTCCTTGCCGACCAGCGTGATGACCAACTCCGGTTTACCAAGAACGAGAACAGCAAGAAACTCTCCATGATGGCCTTCCTGCTCGTGAACGTATTCTTCGGTATCGTAGGCACGTTCTGGTTGCGTACCGAGCGGCGGCGTAGCGAGATTGGTCTCCGCATGGCGATCGGTTCCAGCCGGGGCAGGCTGGGCGAGTACATGTATCTGGAAGGTCTGGGCCTCTTGGCGATCACCGTGCCGATCCTACTGGTCTTCGTCTTCAATATGGCCTTTTTGGATAAGCTGGATTCCTACCGCGAGCCCCTCTCCATCCTCCGCTTTCTAGTAACCCTCAGCGTCTCCTACCTCCTGATGGCCGGCATGATCTGCATGGGAATCTGGTTCCCTGTCCGCAAGGCGGTAAAGATGGCTCCGGCGGAGGCGTTGCATTACGAATAAATTGTCTATCTTTGCGTCTGTCAATTCATTAATGAGAAAGGAGCAAGCGTATGACAGCTATAGAATTAAAAATGTCGTTACTGCAAGAGGTGATGTCCTTGGAGGATGAGAAGTTGATCAAGAAGGCCCTCAACAGCGTCCGCCGTATGAAGATGGCTGCCTTCGGAAAGGCTGCCCCGGTAGAGAAGTCGGCAGACGATTACGTGGAGCCTACCAAGGAGGAGATCTTGGCGGGGCTAAGGAATGCCCTGCAAGACGTGAAGGATTTGCGTGAGGGCAAGGATGTGGGGCATAAGTTTAGAGACTTGAGTGAGTTGCTCAATGAGGTATAGGATAAAAACCCATCAAGACTTCGATAAAGAGTTCAAACGTCTCTGTAAGAAGTATACTCATTGAAGGCTGATTTATCGGCTTTGGGTAAGTCTTTGAGCGAGAACCCTGATCAAGGGACGAGCTTAGGCAAAGGCGTTCGCAAGGTACGCATGGCCATCGCCTCCAAAGGAAAAGGAAAGAGCCATGGGGCGAGAGTGATTACTTACACGGAGGCCATTGTCTGCGCAGATAATGAGGGTACGGTTATTCTCCTCACGATCTACGATAAGGCCGACCGTGACTCCATTTCGGCAGCCGAGATCGATGAACTGCTGAGATCCTTACGTTGGGAATTATAAAATCTGAAACTGTCCATAATCGCTGTCCGATAACGAATCAAGTGTTCGTTATCGGACAGCTTTTTTTACGGGGTTATGTTAGGAATCAAGTGGTTACGTTTTTGGCACGTTATTTGCCTCCGTAGGGGCACAAAGTCGGATGATAACAAACAATCGCTGTTTTAGTCGGGTAATAGATAATTTATAATACAAAGGTTTATGATAAAGCAATACATTAAACAAGCGTTGAGGACGATCGGGAAGAACAAGCTGTTGAGCGTGATCTCGATACTCGGTACCGCCTTGGCCATTTGCATGATCATGGTGATCGTCATCCTGTATGTCGTGAATACGGCGAGTTTCAAGCCGGAGGTAAACCGTGGCCGCACCTGCTACATAACGACCGTCATGAGCAATGGCAAGGATGATAACCGGCGCATTTCCTACTCGTCGTTGGGACTGCCCTTGGTGAAGGAATGCTGCTATCCGCTGAAAGGGGCGGAGGCCGTTACCGCCATCAACATGGATCGCTATAGGCCGTTGACCGCCTCGTCTATGGACGGGCTTAAGAACCGGACGAGTTACATCTCTTATACGGATACCGCCTTCTGGAAGGTCTTCCAGTTCGATTTCCTGCAAGGAGGCCCCTTCAGCCCGGCGGCTTTCACGAGCGGTATCCGCGACGCCGTGATCAGCGAGAGCGTGGCCTTGGCCCTTTTCGGCACGGACCAAGTCGTGGGGCGGGAGATGAAGCTCGATTTCATCGTCTACAATATCTGCGGGGTCGTGAAGGACGTATCCCGGTTCGCCTCGAAAGCGTGGGCGGAGGTCTGGATCCCTTACACGGTGCGGGACAACGGGGGATACCAAGAGGGCATCAACGGCTCGTATAGCTGTTGCGTCCTGCTGAAACCGGGCGTCACGAGGGAGGAGTTGAGAACCGAGGCGCTGCGGAAGGTCGAGGAGTTCAACGCCAAGACCCGGGACGTCAAGGCCGATATCCTTCACCAGCCCTCCACCCAGATCGAGGAATGGATCGGCGGCGGTAGCGAGTTCGGGGCGAACCTCTTCTACCTCTACGTCCGTTACGGCATCATCCTTTTCATCCTCCTGCTGGTTCCGGCCTTGAACCTATCGGGCATCACCCTGTCGAGGATGCGCCGCCGGATGGCCGAGCTTGGCGTACGCCGGGCTTTCGGGGCCACGCAAGGCACCATCCTCTGGCAAGTGCTGTCCGAGAACATGGTCTTGACCCTGCTCGGCGGACTGCTGGGATTGGCGATGTCGTACGGCGCCATGTTGTTGCTGAGGGACTGGTTGCTGGTCACCTCGCTGGGGAAGACGGGGCTTTCCACCGGGATGTTTAACGGGGCGGTCTTTATCGCAGCCTTCCTGTTCTGCCTCGTGCTGAACCTGTTTTCCGCCGGCCTCCCGGCTTGGCGAATGTCAAGATTGAATATTACGGACTCTATAAATGGTTGACGCTATGTATAAGATGATTCTAAAACAACTCTGGAACGAGCGCAAGGGGAACTTGTTTATCTGGTTGGAAATGCTCGTGGTCTCTATCTTCCTGTGGTACGCGGCGGACGCCTTGTTCGTGATGTACAGACTCTACTCGCAGCCCTTGGGCTTTAACATCGAGCATACGTATCATGTGAGTTTCGGCGTGATCCCGGAGGAAAGCCCCGATTATGACACGACCTCCGTGCATAGCGAGCGGGGAGGCGGGGATTACCTGACCTTGATGGACCGCATCCGCCGGAACCCCTCCGTGGAATCAATCTGTTTCACCACCGGCGTGCATTTCCATTACCGGGGATCGAATCAATACGCCACGTTCCGGAAGGACTCGTTGATCCGTAATGGCTTCGTGCGCTTCGTCTCGCCCACCTATTTCGAGGTGTTCGGCGTGAAGACGGCAGAAGGCGGTTTCCCCTCGGAGTTGGTGGACGCCCTGCGCGACAACCAAGTGGTGGTGACGGGCCGTGTAGCCGATGACTTCTTCGGCGATCCGTCGGCGGCCGTGCGCCAAGAGATCTATATCACCGACCAAGGCTCTCGTGATAGCGTGGCCTACCGTATCGGTGGTGTCTGTGAGAAACAACGTTACTGCGAGTTCACCGGCTATGATTACGCCTACTATAAGCTGGTGGACGAGAACAAGGTGGCCGAGGAGGGCGATTGGGTCGGAGAGGGCCTGAACACCTTCATCCGGGTGAAACCCGGTGTGGCCGGCGTCGCTTTCGCCACCAACTTCCGGAAGGAGATGGAGCAGCAATTGCGCGTGGGCAATATCTATCTGAAGGATGTTTTCCCGATGTCCCATTACCGGGACCAGTTCCTTGAGCGTTGGTTGGATCAAGTCCGCCTTTACGTGGCGGGCATCGCCTTCTTCCTGCTGAATGTCCTGCTCGGCGTGGTGGGAACCTTCTGGTATCGTACGCAACAAAGGAGCGCCGAGATCGGCCTCCGCATGGCGATGGGAGCCACCCGCAAGGGCATATTCTGGCAATTGGTGAAGGAGGGCTTGGCGCTACTCACCATCGCTTTCATCCCCTCTGCCGTCATCTTCGCCAACCTGCTGCATATGGAGGTGACGCAAGGCTCGGAGATACCGCCCGACATGGCCTCACGCCTGTTGTTCGGCTTCGTCTTCTCGTATGCGGTGATGGCTGCGATGATTGTCGTGGGAATCAGTTTCCCGTCTTACCGGGCCATGCGGATGCATCCGGCGGACGCCTTGCGGCAGGAATGATCGGACACGGACATCTGTGTTCGGAAATGAACCGACTGCTCGGAAGTGAACCGGCTGTTCGGGAATGAACCGACTGTTCGATAATGGACAGTACTTTTTTATGGAGATGCCATGGAATCAATGAGATACGTTTCTGGCACGTAATTTGCTTTTAGGTGGCAAAGCCTAGCGATAGCAAGAGTTTAACAATAACAAGAGTCAAACAATAACAATTAAAATATTACAGTCATGATCAAACTAACGAATTTACAGAAGATTTACCGTACGAAAGAGATAGAGACAGTCGCGTTGGAAAACGTGAACCTAGAGGTGCAGCAAGGCGAGTTCCTCAGCATTATGGGGCCTTCCGGATGCGGGAAGTCCACCTTATTGAACATCATGGGCCTGCTGGACCTTCCTACCTCCGGCACGGTCGAGATCAACGGAGTAAACACGGTAGGCATGAGCGACAAGGAGTTGGCCGCTTTCCGTAACAAGCAGTTGGGTTTCGTCTTCCAGAGCTTCCACTTGATCAATTCCCTGAACGTGCTGGACAACGTGGAGCTGCCACTTCTCTACCGCAAGGTATCCTCCTCGGAGCGCCGCAAGCTGGCCGAGGCCGTGCTAGAGAAGGTCGGCCTGAGCCACCGTATGCGCCATTTTCCGACGCAGCTCTCCGGCGGTCAATGCCAGCGTGTGGCCATCGCCCGTGCGATCGTAGGTAACCCCGACATCATCCTCGCCGATGAGCCGACCGGTAACTTGGACTCCAAGATGGGTATCGAGGTCATGGACCTGCTCCACCAACTCAACAAGGAGGACGGCCGCACCATCGTAATGGTAACCCACAACGAGGCGCAAGCCAAGCAAACCAGCCGCACCGTGCGCTTCTTCGACGGAAGGCAGGTGCAGTAAGGGGCGGATCTAGGACACTACTGCTCGCATCACTCATGATAGCTATCATGCGTTAATCATGAAAGCTATCATGAATCGTTCATGAAAGTTATCATGTGTCGCTCATGAAAGCTGTCATGTGTGATACGAGCAGGGAAGGCTCGGGAGCTATCTCACTAGGAAGGTGAGTGTTCCATAGCGGGGTTGCTTGTATGGACGCGAGTTGGGTGTGTATTGCGTCACCACCTCCGCCACCCACTCGCCGTCGGTGAAAGCGAAGCCGGGCGTGAAGCAAAGTCGTTTGCCGGTATTGATAAACACCTCGGAGGGTGGGTAGAAGTGTTCTTCCGAGCCGTCGGGGCGGTGCAGGTAGAGACCCACGCGGGGATCGCCGCCCATCAGTTTCAGCCGGTCGCCATAGATGGAGATGAAGTGGTGCTCACCTGCCGGAAGCTGGTTGTAAGGCTCGTCGCTGTCGGGCGTGCGAGGCTGGATGCGGAGGCTGACGTAAGCGGGACGAGGCTGGGAGTTGTAGTCCAGTTGATAGGTCTCGTTCACGGCACGCAGGTTTGCCACCCGTTGTTTCAGCTCCGGCGAGGGGCGAAGACGGGGGGCGAGTGTATGGCGTTCGGGATCGAACTTCTCGTACAGGCTCTCGAAGGAGCCGTTGAGGGTGATCTCCGTCCGTCCGAAACCGAAATCAACGTTGAAGCCCTCCTCGATGGCGTCGTAGATCTCCCGCTTGAGGAGATTGAAGGTGTTGACAAGTGTCTCGGGGCGGTACTCGCTCCGTTTCTCTACGACCCGGCGGGCGATGTCCTCGATGTCGAGCGTACGTTGCCATACGACGCTCCCCTTGTAGCTCTCGTTGCCGGGCAGGTGGCTCTTGCTGACGCGGATATGCATCTTGCCAAGGGGCTTCGGTAACTCCGACTTCGGTAATTCTTTATCCATGATCTCGTGGTTTAATGAATGATTAAGTGGCAAAGATAAGAAAGATAACGTGAATCGAATGAGTATGTACAAGATCTACATAAAGCAAGCATGGGCCTTGATCCGGCAGGAGCGCTTCTTCAGCTCGGTCTACATCGTAGGCACGGGGCTGGCCATCTCTATGGTAATGGCGCTGGCGGTGGCCTACCATATACGTACGGCGAATATCGCCCCCGAAGTGCATCGGGACCGGATGTGCTACCTTTCGAACGTGACATACAAGTTGAATGGCACGAAGAGCAATTACAAGGCGGCTTGCGGCCCTCGCCTCGTCAAGGAGGTGATCGGTAATCTCCGCGTCCCGGAGGACGTGGCGGTGACCACCAACTCCTTCATGATGCCTTTCTCTTATGGTGACGCTTTCATGCGACTGCCCGGTGGAGACGAGTCTCCCAAGGTGAGGTTGAAAGGCTGCGACGACGGCTTCTGGCGTGTCTACCGCTTCGATTTCGTGGAGGGGCGGCCCTTCACCGAGGCCGAGTTCCTCTCCGGCATGCCCCGTGCGGTGCTGTGCCGCTCGTTGGCCGGCCGGCTGTTTGGGCACGAGGCGGCGGCGGGGCAGACGATCTTGCTGAACGGCTTGGAGTATACCGTGAGCGGTGTTGTGGACGACGTCTCCGGCATAACCGCCGATGTCTACGCCGAGGCGTGGGTCACTTATTCCTCCCTCTCCGTCGCCATGGACCATGCCTTGGGCGAGCGTGACGGGGCCGTCGGCCTGCTGGAGGCAAATATCCTGCTTGCCGACGCGTCCGACCTGCCGGCTCTCTCGGAGGAACTGCGGCGGGAGGTGAGGCGCTATAATAGCGGGCTGTCCGAAGGGCAGGTGGTATGCGAGGAGCCCTTGAGCTATGCCGACAATCTCCTTTCCGGATTGTTCGGCCCCGAGACCTACATCGTGCTTGGGATGGCGCTCCTCCTTTTCTTGTTGGTACCGGCGCTGAACCTTTCCGGGATGAATGCGTCGAGAATACAAGAGCGTGTCGGCGAGCTGGGTATCCGCAAGGCGTTCGGGGCGACGAAGGCTACGCTGATGGGGCAGGTCTTCGTGGAGAATATGGTGCTGATGCTGCCCGGGGGCGTGGCGGGGCTGCTCTTCTCCTACGTGCTGGTGTTCATCTTCCGTAACGCCCTCCTCGTGCCTGGGTTCAATCTTCTGGGGACGAGCGGGGATGTCTTCCTCTCGCCGGGGATGCTGCTCAATATGTCGGTCTTCGCGTACGCCTTCGGGGTTTGCGTCGCATTGAACCTGCTTTCCTCGATGCTGCCCGCTTGGAGGATCGTGAGGGGGAATATAACGGATGCGTTGAATGGATAAATAGGAGATACGGTTATGATAATACATATATTGAAACTGATAAGGTCCCGCATGGGGGGCAGCGGATGGATACTGGCCGAGTTGCTGGTGGTGTTTGTGGTGATCTGGTTCATGACCAGCTACTTCTTGATGATGGGTAAGTCGTGGTATGAGCCGGTGGGCTACGACCTCGAGGGCGTCTACCATGCGGTATTGGCCGTCCGTCCCTCCAACAGTCCCTCGTTCGTTACCTACGAGGAGGGCGGCGATGAGGCTGCGCGCGACGTGGAGCGTATCGTGGAACGCCTCCGGGGGCATGCCGACGTGGAGGCCGTGGCGCTCTCCGTCTCTTCCTTGCCCTATACCCTTTCTTGGTCGGGAAGCCGGGTGACGAGGGATTCCGTCAGCGTAAGCGTACGGCTGATGACCGTCTCGCCGGACTACTTCCGTGTGTTTGGCATCCGTCCCGCCTCGGGCGAAAGCCCGGAGAGGCTGGGCGAGGCTCTGTCCGGGACAAGGGAAGGCAGGGATCGGGTGATATCGGCGGAGTTGGCGAGGCGGCTATATGGCACGACCGACGCTATCGGGGCCGATATCTACCTGCATGGTGATACCCTTCCCGGACACGTGGTGGCGGTGACAGGGCCGGTCCGCAATGACGAGTTCGACCGCCGGAAGCAATGTATCCTCTTCTCCTTGCTCGACCTGCGGGAGCTTAACGATCTTACACAGGTGCAGATAACCTTCCGCCTTCGCCCTTCCGTGGCTACGGCCGGTTACGCCGATCGGTTCCTGAAAGCGATGAAGCGTCAATTGATGGTGGGCAACTTCTGGGTGTCGGAGGTGCGAGCCTACCCCGACGTGCGATCCTCTTATCTGGAGAACTCGATCGAGAGTAACGCCCAGCGGATCGTCTCCGCTCTGGGCCTGTTCCTGCTCACGAACGTGTTCCTCGCGGTGATCGGCACGTTCTGGTTTCACGTGAGCCGCCGCCGTGCGGAGCTGGGCTTGCGTATGGCGATGGGTTCCACGCGTGCCTCCATCTTGGGCTTGGTGATGGGGGAGGGCTTGATGTTGCTGACGATCGCCACCGTCCCGGCCCTGTTGATTTGCGTGAATCTGGCCTGGATTGACTTGATGCCGCCCGGCTTGGTAGAATCCAAGGTAGGCTGCTTCCTGATCAACTCCCTGCTGACTTGGCTGATCTTGGCGCTCATCATCAGCCTTGCCACTTGGTATCCGGCCCGCAAAGCCTCCAGCTTGGAACCCGCCGATGCCCTGCGCTATGACGGATAACAGATAACACCCGGTTGTAGAGACGGGGCGTGCCCCGTCTCTCACCGACTGATAGAATATTTAAATGGAATGAATATGTATAAGATCTACTTAAAACAAGCATGGGCCCTGATCCGGCAAGAACGGCTGTTCAGCTCGGTCTATATCGTGGGGACGGGATTGGCGATCTCGCTGGTGATGGTGCTGTCCATCGTGTTTTACGTGAAAATGGCCTCTATTTATCCGGAGATGGACCGGGACCGGTTGCTGACCGTGAAGAGCGCTGCGCTGAAGAATGAGAAAGGGGGCACGAGCAGTGGCCCGGTATCGCCCCGCTTCGTGGAAGAGTGCCTTGCGGGGGTGCCCGGCTTGGAGGCGTTGGCGCTATGTTGCGATGACGCCGCCTCCGCTTTCGTGCAGCCGGTGGGCAGTCCCGTGCAGATACCGGTCATGAAGATGGGGGTAAACGATGGGTTCTGGAAAGTGTTCTCCTTCCGTTTCCTGGAGGGCAAGCCTTTCACTGAGGCCGATTTCCGGTCGGGGATGCCCGTGGCGGTAATCGCCCGCTCACTGGCCAAGAGGCTTTATGGAGAAGGTAGTGCCGTGGGGCAGACCTTGAGCCTCGACTTTACCTCATTTCGTGTGGTGGGCGTGGTGGATGACGTATCTTACCTGATGGATCGGGTTTTCTCGCAGGTCTGGTACCCATATACCCAAGTGCCCGACTTCGAGGAGCGGGTCCGATACTCGGAGGTGCGTATGCCCGGGCTAGGCCCCTTGAAGGTCTATATGCTCGTGAAGGACAAGGCCGATATCGGCAAGGTGCGGGAGGCGGTGGCGGATAACGTGCGTCGCTTCAACCAATCGTTGAACGTGGATGGTAAACGTGAGTTCTCCCTTCTTGGGCAGCCGGATCGCCATTGGGAGAGTATCTTCCGGTATTGGTCGAACGTGGAGCCGGATATCGTGGGAGACTTGAGCCGTTATGGGGTGATTTTCCTGCTCCTGCTGCTCGTCCCCGCCGTCAGCCTCTCGGGCATGGCCGATTCCCGTATGGAGCGGCGTCTGGGCGAGCTGGGCGTGCGGCGTGCTTTCGGGGCTCCCAAGGGGGCGTTGATCGGGCAGGTCTTGATGGAGAACTTCCTGTATACGCTGCTGGGCGGCTTGGTGGGACTCCTGTTCTCCTTCCTGTTGGTGACGTTCGCCAGTTCGTGGGTCTTCAAGATCGGCAACGGCTTCTCGGATGCCGCCCCGGATGGTGTGGACGTATCGCTCTCCATGGGGATGCTGTTCAACCCGTGGGTCTTCTTGATCGCCTTGTGCGTATGTTCCCTGTTAAACCTGATGTCGGCGTTGTGGCCCGCTTGGCGTGCGTCAAGGCGACCTATCGTTGATTCGTTGAACGCTTAAATGGAGGGAAGAAAGATATGTGGAAAATAACTTGGATACAATTGATGAACCGCTGGCGTAGCAACGTGTGGGTGTGCGTGGAGTTGCTGCTCGCCTTTTGCCTGGCGTGGTACATGGCGGATTACTTCTTCGTGGAGATCTATAACCGTAGCCTCCCCTCCGGACGCGGCTACGCCGATGTCTGGCAGGTAGAGATGGGCCTCTTGCCGGAAACCTCCCCCGACTATCGAGTCGCCGAGAGCGACTCGATCGCCATGCTGGGAAATTATGAGCGGATAAAAGACCGCTTGTGCGATTATCCGGGAGTGCAGGCGATGGGCGCGGCCTCGGAGTGTTACTCCACGCCTTATACGGGCTGTTATTACGGTATTGGTTTGGCGAACGCGGCCGATACGAGTAAGCGGGAAGCGGTCATGAGGTATGAGATAGATCCTACCACGGATTTCCTGTCGGTCTTCAACCATTCGTACGCCAAAGACGGCCGTCCGGTATCTACATCCGATTTTGATTGGGGAGACCCCTGCGCTATAGTAACCACCCGGATGGTGGAGCGAAAGGTATTTGGAGAGGCATCCGCCGTTGGGCGTGAGGTGAAAGACCCTTTCGACGAGGAGGGCCCGACTTATATCGTAAAGGGTGTCTTAGAGGATATCAAGCGTTTTGACAATAGCCTACCCCAAGGTGCCGCCTTCTTGGCGATCCGTCCCTCGGCGGAGGAGATCCCCGAGATGAATTATTTCATACGGATCGATCCTGCCGTGGCAGGCCCTCGTTTCGCCGATACGTTCCGGGAGAAGATGAGCCGTGAGCTTCGGGTGGGGAACTTCTACCTGAAACGCCTGACCTCCTATGAACGGATCAAGGCCGATACCGATTATTCCTTTGGCGTTACCTACGATTACCGGGTCCGTATGGCGTTGATGGCCTTCTTGGGCTTGAATATCCTGCTTTGCGTGATGGGTACGTTCTGGTACCGGGTGCGGATGCGCCGGGGAGAGATCGGGTTGCGCATGGCGATCGGTTCGCCCCGTGAAGAGATACGTAGCCAGATGGCTCGTGAGGGCATATGCCTGTTACTCATGGCTACCCCGCTCGCCTTGTTGATAGAGGCCCAATTCGTGATGGTCGGCTTCTTGGACATCCCCAAAGGGACCTTGCCGGAGCTTTACTGGCCGGCGATCCTGCCGCTCCGTTTCTTGCTGGTGAATATCCTGACATGGATACTGCTGGCTATCGTCATCCTGCTCGCCGTCTGGCTTCCCGCCAGCAAGGCCGCCGAGATGGAGCCGGCCGAGGCGCTGCGGTATGACGGATAACAGATAATGCCCCGTCTCCCACCGACTGAATCGTATAATTAAATCAAATGAATATGTACAAGATCTATCTAAAACAAGCCTGGGCCTTATTGAAAGAGAACAAGCTCCTTTCCGGAGTCTCTATTTTCGGTACGGCCTTGGCGATTTGCATGATCATGGTGATCGTGATCGTATGGCAGATACGTACCGCCAATTACTCACCGGAAGACTATCGGGACCGGATGATGTACGTCAGTGATACCCGTGCCTCCTACAAAGAGAACGAATCTTATAACGACTGCTACCTTCTTGCTTCCCGGGTGGTAAAAGATTGTTTCTATCCCTTGCGCTCTGCCGAGAAGGTGGGCATGGCCTATCATGGCGTGCAACGCTTGGCGGCAGTGGCGGATCATACGGTGGAGTTCAAGTGCGACGTGACCTTTACGGACGCGGCGTTCTGGAATATCTTCAACTTTCGCTTCCTCTCCGGTAAGCCTTATGGCGAGGAAGAAGTGCAAAGTGGCATCATGGATGCTGTGGTAAGCGAGTCCGTGGCACGTCGGCTCTATGGCACGACTGAGGTCGTAGGCCGTACGGTCGAGATCAGCTACGTGCCCTATACCATCCGTGCCGTCGTGCGGGATGTCTCCCTGCTGGCCGAGTCTGCCTATGGCGATGTCTGGCTGCCTTATACCACGGACAATTCTTTGTATGATGATAGTTCCGACCGTCTCATCGGGGGTTTCCGTTGTTATATCCTTGCTAGTTCGTCCGCCGACTTTGGCGCGATCCACTCCGAGGCCGAGGCGAATATCGCTCGCCTGAACGAATCACAGAGCACGCACCTGCTGAGAATCGGAGGTGCGCCCGATACCCATTTGGGTGATTTGGCTCGCGAGGACGCTTTCTCTGAGCCGAATGTACGGGAACTGGTCCTGAAATATGTTATCATCGTTCTTGTCCTTTTGCTGATCCCTGCCATCAACATGAGCGGTATCACGCAAAGCCGGATGCGTAAACGTATGGCGGAGATCGGGGTGAGGAAGGCGTTCGGGGCGACACGCTCGGAATTACTGACGCAGGTACTCTACGAGAATCTGTTGCAGACCTTGCTGGGAGGTGTGTTAGGTTTGTTTTTCTCATACGCCTCCGTACTGCTCTTGTCCGATTGGTTGCTAGATACGGGCACGGCATCGATGGGTATCGGTCGCACCTTCGTCAATGCGGAGATGATGTTCAATCCATTGATCTTCCTTTATGCGTTCCTTGCTTGTCTTGCGTTGAACCTGCTGAGCGCCGGCATCCCGGCTTGGCGAGCCTCACGGATGCGTATCATCTCGGCTCTCAACGAGAATGTTCATTAATCTCCCGCATTGGATGATAGCTATACTAAAATAATAGAAAGATATGATACGACATTTATTACAATTGATCTGGAACCAGCGCAAGCAAAACGCTTGGTTGTGGGCTGAGCTATTGCTGGTCTCGGTCTTCCTTTGGTTCCTTGTGGACTACCTGTATGTGATGGGGCGCACGTATACGGCTCCTCTGGGCTTCGATATCCGGCATACGTACAGCATCGTGATCAGCAGCCTCTCGGAAAGAAGCCCGGATTATATCCCGAAGGAGAAGCGGGAGCGGCCGGATGGTGTTCATCTGCTGACGGCGTTGGATCGCATCCGCACCTATCCCGGCGTGGAATCGGCCTGCCTTACGGATGGGGGATGCCTTATTATATGGGAAGCCGTAACCTCGTTTGGCGGATTGATACATTGCAGGTGCCCTGCCGCTATGCTTTCGTCACCCCGGAGTTCTTCGACGTGTTCCGTATCTATGATAAGGACGGCAAGACGGCTTCCTTGAAACGGGCCATCGAGGATAACAACTCCATCGTAATCTCCGCCGACGTGGAGACGATGAATCCCGGCCTTTCCCTACTCGGGCAAAAGGCGTACCGGGGGAATGTGACCGACGAGATCGAGGAGACGATCCGTGGTATCAGCGTCCCCATCCGCCGTCATGAGTACACCAAGGCGGAACCCAACGTCTATAGGGCCCTGCGGCTAAGCCGGATGGAGGAAGGATACTATGAGGGGATGATAGATGCCGTGCGACTCTGCGTACGTGTCCGTCCGGATGTCGATAATGCTGATTTCCCCGCACGCTTCCGCAAGGATATGGCCGAACAGCTTCGGCTAGGCAACCTCTATCTGCTAGACGTACAGCCCTTGTCATATATTCGCGACGGTTATATCCGTTCGATCGGCGTAGAGAACGAGGTGAAAACCCGTGTGGCGGTAGCCTGCTTCCTATTGGCGAATATATTCCTCGGCATCATCGGTACCTTCTGGTTCCGTACGGAATATCGCAAAGGCGAGATGGGGCTTAGGATGGCCTTAGGCTCTACCCGCCGTCAGTTGAACTCGATCATGGTGGGAGAGGGTGTCCTATTGCTGGTCTTGGCGTTCATCCCGTCCTTACTCATCAGCTTCAACATCGCCCATATGGATTTGATAGATACCTATCAGCTTCCGTTCACGTGGCTGCGCTTCGCGATTTGCGGAGGGATTACGTTTGTCTTGATCGTCCTCATGATCATCTGTGGCGTATGGTATCCCGCCCGCTCGACAGCTCGCTTGGAGCCGGCGGAGGCTCTGCATTACGAGTGATCAGGGTAGCTAGCCTGCTTTCGGGAGTGTCCGATAACGAGCCAGATGTTCGTTATCGGACACTTTTTTATGATATGGCTGTTGATATACAGCTGCTTACATCTTTGGCACAGCATTTGCTAATAGATAGATAACAGTCATAAAAACGAACACATATGTATAGGCAATATTTTAGACAAGCTCTACAGATGCTGAAAGAAAGCCCTTTCTTCAGCGTGATTACCATTCTGGGCACGGCCTTGGCGATCTGCATGATCATGGTGATGGTCATTGTCTTCGAGATACAAAATAAAGGCTTCAAGCCGGAGTTGAACCGGGATCGGACGCTTTATGTGAAGGACGTGGCGATCACGCATAAGAATGAGGAGGATGGCGGTATGAACTATTCCCTTGTCGGTGGCCGTGTGGCTAAGGAGTGCTTCTTTACGCTGAAAACCCCGGAGGCCGTCAGCATGCAATTGATGCGGATGCAAACGCTGGTCACTTCCACGGATCAAACGAGACGGATGAAATGCGATCAGATACGGACCGACGAGGGCTTCTGGAAGATCTTCGATTTCGAGTTCTTGGCGGGAAAACCATTCCTGCGGAGCGATGTGGAGAGTAATATCAAGAAAGCGGTGATCAGTCGCAGGTTGGCACTCCGTATATTCGGGTTGGCAGACGAGAGCGTGATCGGGCAAACGATATTGGTGGCACGCCGTCCATATGTGGTTGGCGGTATCGTGGAGGACGTATCTCCTCTCGCCAACCGTGCGTATGCCCAGATCTGGATTCCTTATGCTCAATCCGATGTGGATCGGCTGATAAACGAGGAGACATTGGAGGGTCTGATCGGTAGTTATCGGGTCTTGATATTGGCTCGCTCAAGCGGTGACTTCAACAAGATCAAGACCGAGGTGGAGCAAAACGTAGCCCGGTTTAATAATTCCTTGCAAGAACTCAAGATTGACTTGATGAAGCAGCCGGATACGCAGATGGAGAGCCGCCTTCGCTTGTGGAGTAATGTCGTGCCCGACGTGCCGAGAATGTTGGGGCAGTATGCGTTGGTCTTGATCGTCTTGCTTCTGGTCCCGGCTATGAACCTTAGCGGGCTTACTGCGTCAAGGATGCAGAAACGCATGGGGGAGCTGGGGGTACGGAAAGCGTTCGGTGCGAACCGTGGCACGTTGATACGGCAGGTACTGGCGGAGAATCTCGCCGTGACGTTATTGGGCGGGGTGTTGGGATTGCTGTTCTCCTATGTGGCGGTCTTCTTGCTTAAGGATTGGCTGCTAGGCTCGTTCGAGCTGGCTTCCTTGAATAGCGGCCTGACGTTGAGCGCGGGGATGTTGATCCGTCCGGCTATATTCTTCTTTGCTTTCCTGTTCTGTTTATTGCTGAATCTGCTGAGTGCGGCGATTCCGGCGTGGAATGCCTCTAATGGGAATATAGTGGATTCATTGAATGATAAGTAATAACCGGTTTTGTTAATTCTATAATTCGTCACTGATATGATAAAGCATCTAGTAAAGATCATCTGGAACCAACGTAGGCGCAATGGGTGGATTGCCGCCGAGATCCTGCTGGTATTCGTGGTTCTGTGGTACATAATCGATTCGCTAATGGCGGTTGGGAAAGTCTTCTTCGCCCCGATGGGATGGGATATCGACCATGTCTATTGGATCTCGATGGGTGTGGAAGAGGTAGACCGGAACGAGATGGATTCTACCTATCGATACATCACTTCCGGACGCAGCATGCTGACGGCGATCGACCGTATCAAGACCTGCCCGGGTGTGGAGGCGGTGGGTGCGGGGCTGATGTCCATGCCGCATACGGGAGAGAACCGGTACATGCATGTTGCCGTGAACGATTCGATAAATGTAGAGTACGTGAAGCTACTGGAAGTGACACCCGGTTTTCTGGAGGTGTTTAATTTCCGTCCCATGGAGGGCGAGAAGAAGGATTGGGAAGAGATGCTGAACGGGCGTCAGGTCGTTCTTTCCGCCGGCCTGTTTAGGGAATTTCAGGAGAAAGGCGGCAAACGGGATGAGGGGATTTCCTTCTGGGGGGATAGGCGATCGATCGGTGGGGTTACCGCCGATTTCCGTGCCGACCGTTTCACGAAAAGCTGTAGCTGGCTGTTCATGCCTTTGACGGATGAAGAGATCGCCGAGGACGATACCGATTTCCATGTGAAGATCGCCATCCGGGTAAACCCTTCTGCGGATCATGATTTCCCGGAGTTCTTCGTGAAGCAAATGGAGAAGCAACTCTCCATAGATCGTTTGTATTTGCTGGATGTCATCCCATACTCGGACTTGAGATATAGCATGGAATTAAGGAATGGCGTAAAATCCGAGTTGCAGAACCAGATCGCCGTGATGGGATTCTTGCTGTTCAATATATTCTTGGGGATCATCGGCACGTTCTGGTTCCGCACGGAACAACGGAAAGGGGAGATGGGGTTGCGGATCGCTTTGGGTTCCACCCGTTTCAGCTTAAAGGGGATCATGATTGCCGAGGGGGTATTATTGTTGACATTGATCGCTATCCCGGCCTTATTGATCTGTTTTAATCTTCATGTGTCGGAATTGACGAAAGGATTCTATATGGATTATACGATAGCCCGTTTCGTGGAGGGTTTCTTTATAACCTACTTGGTCATGGCGGTGATGATCATCTTGGGGATATGGTATCCGGCTCACCAAATGGTTCGGTTGGAGCCTGCGGATGCCTTACGGTATGAATGACTTTTTTGTTTAACATATTACACTTACACACAATTGAAAGCCCGGTCTTGTAGTGATACATGGCCGGGCTGTTTTCGTGCTTGGCAAAAATCTGCGAGTTAAAACGTCATTGACGCATATACCCCATAATGCCCGTCTCCCGCTACCGGGCTGATAGACAGGTTATGTTTCTTCGCGAACGGGCGGGTAAAGATATAGGCGCTACCGGCACCGATAACGGCTCCCGCCGCCACGTCCCACCAATCATGCTTCTTCCCATAGACCCGGCTCCAACCCACGTAGGTAGACACGGCATAAGCCGGAATACCCCATTTCCATCCATAACGCCTTTGGATAAAAGCGGCTCCCGCAAAGGATACGGAGGTATGCATGGATGGGAACGAATGATTATCGCTGAAGTCGGGCCGCTCTTTCTTCACTAGGTATTTCAGCGCATAGGTTACGCCCAATGTCGTAACCCCGGTGAATACGCCTTGTTTCAGCCCTTGCCAATCTTGGGTTGCCAATACGGTCGCTAGACTCGCCACCGGAGTGATAAACACCAATACGTCTCCCGAGGTCCGTACGGCTTTCCGGCTACCGGTCACCTTCAATTCTTGTCCGTTAACGGACAGGCATAGCATGAGCATTGTAATTGCGAAAAGGATATGTCTCATAGATTTAAAATATAGTTGCTATTTTAGGTATAAAAATGATAAACCCGACGATCGCTGCCGCTATCGCCATCAATAATACAGCTCCCGCCGCCAAGTCTTTCGTTCGCTTGATAGCCTCATTATACTCAGGGGAGACCAAATCTGCTAGGGCCTCGATGGATGAATTGACCGCTTCGGCAGCTAATACCGCTCCGATCACGATCGTTACTGCGATCCATTCCATGCGGGAAAGTCCGAATACCACCCCGGCGATAAGTACACAAACTGCCGCGAAACAATGGATCCAAGCGTTATGCTCCTTCGTGATCAATAGCTTGATTCCGTTGAAAGCGAATTTAAAGCTTCTGGCTCTCTTTCGAAATGTGAAACCGTCATTCTTCATTTTTATAGCATCTCTTATTGAGGAGGGCAAATATAGGTATTTTTTGCCTTTATCGCATATCCTGACGAACAAACAGGATATTCACCTTTCATATTCCGCAATTCGTCAAGATTACTTGTTGGTTTTTATTTGGAACGATAACTTCGTTGATTAAAAAAGTGCCTGTGATATGAGCATAGATCAAAGTAAAAGAATAAATTTATGGCTTGAAATCAGATATGAAGATAAAATATAACTTTCTAAGTCCGTTGCTAATGGCGATATTGACGATCTGTTGCCTGTGGATTGTTACGGATGTCGCTTATGGTGTCCGTATGTGGGAGCTGGGAGTGGACGCATGGATCGGGCGTATCAAGGCCCTTGCTATTATATTGATCGGCGTTAGCTTATCTTATTTGTTTTTTAATTACTTGGCTAATATTTTTTTAGATAGGAGTAAAGAGCGGAGGTCCCGCCCGGTATTCCGGGAATATCTATGGGTGGTCTTGTTTAATTTAGTCGTGCTCAATATCGGCTTATATATCGTGATCTATTCTATAAATGGAACGACCTATCGGTGGGGAGAGGCGTTAATGATCAATGCGGTAGCTGTGCCGATCTTTCTCCTATACTATTTCTTGATCCGTAATAATATATTAGCCAAACGCTATTCGGAGAAAATCGTTCAATTGGAGAAACTGAGAGTAGATCAGCTGGAAACGCAATTGAAGCTGCTGAAGATGCAATACCATCCCCATTTCCTGTTTAATGCCTTGAATACGATCTATTTCTTGATCGATGAGGAAAATGAGGAAGCGATTGAGGCTGTAGAGTTACTTTCGGACTTACTCCGTTATCAATTATATGATAATTATACAAAGTTACTACAAAAAAGAGAAATGCGGAAAGATATAGTGATAGAATTGAGTTACAAGGGTTTCAGTCGTGCTTCCGATTATTCGTGAAGCCATCGCAATCACCGCTGAAGCCAAATCAGGACGCCGCTACGTTACTTGTCCGTAACCATGCACGGAATGGCGACAAACGGACACGGATAACGAAACAAGGCGTTAAGGATTAGTGAGTTACTGACAACTCACGCAACAAATCCGGTTACGGAAAAAGATTGCGCCGTTCCTCCCCGTTTTGCGTACCGGCGACGGACTCTTCACCAACTAATTTTGAACCTAAAAAAATAAGGACGATGAAGAGTACATTTTCAGTAATCTACTACCTCAAACGTCAGGTAGTGAAAAAGGACGGGACAGTACCCGTCATGGGACGCATTACGGTGGACGGCAGCCAAACGCAGTTCAGCTGCAAACTGACCGTCGATCCCAAGCTGTGGGACACCAAAGGGGGACGTGTCACGGGCAGAAGCTCGGCGGCACTCGAAACGAACCGCATGCTCGACAAGATGCGTGTGCGCATCAACAAACACTATCAGGAAATCATGGAGCGTGACAACTTCGTCACGGCGGAGAAGGTCAAGAACGCCTTTCTCGGACTGGAACACCGCTACCACACGCTGATGCAGGTGTTCCGCCAGCACAACGAGGACTACGAGAAACAGGTGGAGGCCGGCATGAAAGCCAAAGGCACGCTCCTGAAGTACAGGACCGTTTACAAGCACCTGCAAGAGTTCCTCACCATCCGCTACCGCGTGAAGGACATCGCGCTGAAAGAGCTTACGCCCGCCTTCATCTCCGACTTCGAGATGTTCCTGCGCACGGACAAGCACTGCTGCACCAATACCGTGTGGCTGTATGTCTGCCCCTTGCGGACGATGGTGTTCATCGCCATCAACAACGAGTGGCTCACACGCGACCCATTCCGGGAGTATGAAATCAAGAAGGAGGAAACGACACGCAGTTTCCTGACGAAAGAGGAAATCCGGCTGCTGATGGAGGGCAGGCTGAAAAACGCCAAGCAGGAGCTTTACCGCGACCTCTACCTGTTCTGCGCCTTCACGGGCCTGTCGTTCGCCGACATGCGCAACCTGACGGAAGAGAACATCCATACCTACTTCGACGAACACGAGTGGATAAACATCAACCGCCAGAAGACGGGCGTGGTGTCCAATATCCGCCTGCTCGACATCGCAAAGCGCATCATCGACAAATACCGGGGTCTGTGCGGGAACGGCAGGATTTTCCCCGTTCCCCACTACAACACGTGCCTTGCCGGAATCCGTTCCGTCGCCAAGCGTTGCGGCATCACCAAGCACATCACGTGGCATCAGAGCCGACACACGGCAGCCACGACGGTGTTCCTCTCCAACGGCGTACCCATCGAAACGGTCAGTTCCATGCTGGGACACAAGAGCATAAAAACGACGCAGATATACGCGAAAATCACCAAAGAAAAGCTCAACCAAGACATGGAGAACCTTGCCGCAAGGTTGAACGGCATCGAGGAATTTGCAGGTTGCACCATCTAAAAAGAAAAGCCATGAAACGTGACATAATCATCATAGAGGACAAGGCGGTCAGCGTAACCGGTAACGAGATATGGATGACCTCCACAGAAATCGCCGGACTGTTCCACACGGGCGTCCCGGCAGTGAACGCCGCCATCAGAGCCGTCCGCAAGCCGGACGTGCTGAACGACTACGAGGTGTGTCGCTACATGCGGCTTGAAAACGGGCTTTCAGCCGACGTGTATTCGCTGGAAATCATCATCCCCATCGCCTTCCGGCTGAACACCTACCATGCACACGTGTTCCGCACGTGGCTGGTGGGCAAGGCACTCTCGAAGGAAAAGCGGCAGGCATACGTGATGTTCATACAGAACGGAAAAGCCGGGTATTGCTAAACACGCATAAAAAGAAAAAAGAAAAAGGAAACGGACAGCCCGTATGGAGTTGCCCGTTTCCTTTTTTCATGCAGCCGCCTTATTCCATCGGCTTGCGGTAGTTCGCCTCCAATAGTTCACGCAACCCCGATTCGGGGTAAAGCACCTTCCCTCCCAAAAGTATAAAGGGCAGCACCCTGTTGTTGCGGTACTCCTGCAAGGTGCGGCGGCTGACACGGAGCAGTTCCGCCACCTCCCTGTCCGTCAGGTAACGCTCCCCGTCCAACGGCGGGCGGTAACTTTCCAGAAAGGCGGAGAGCCATTTCGAGCCTTTGCGCATGTTCTGCACGACGGTGGCAAGCGGCTCGTCCTCCATCGTAAACACTTCATTGTTCTCGTTCATCATAACTTCGGATTCAGTGGGTTGTGAATAATAAAAATCAAATCATTTTCCGCCGGGATAGAGCGTGCCGACAAGCGGAATGAGCCTTTTGACCTCCTCCGGCTTGTAATAGAACCTGCGGTTTATCTGCGAGTAGCCGATAAGCCGCCTGTCAC
>OODE01000456.1_pt1 | contig 35108 bp, 31 predicted proteins | sample 1671771 | NCBI WGS metagenome assembly OODE01 (sample SAMN06348191, study PRJEB24527) | human gut metagenome | biome: human gut; feature: ankylosing spondylitis patient; material: feces | host: Homo sapiens | place: China | collected 2015-10 | reverse complement strand
ATTATCAGAGAAAGTATTAACGCAGCTAAACAATCAGAAAGTTCTTCAAAAAAACTATAATTTATGAGTTTCTTATTAATATTTGCATTAATGATTAAATCTAGCAAAGTATTAGCGGGAACTGTAAGGGCAATTGCAAATACACCGAAATTCATTGCAACAATAGTTGAAACTATAAAAAATACTTTTTTTATAATTTCAAATTTCAACATCAAATCGCTTCTGCCAACAGCTTTAATCGGTTGTAATGCAATTGTTGCCGGAACCGATATAATAGTTTCAACACACGTCACATAAACATACGGAAGCATAGGCAACCATTTTTCTGTAAAAAGGACTTTTACAATAGTATCTCCTGCAACCATCAATCCTAACGAAATAGGAAATACGATATAAGCCATAATTCGCACACTTTTTCTAGTTATCTTTTTTACCGCAATCATATCATCATTAACAGCTGAAATACCAGGGAATAAAACACTAATTAATGTTGTATAAATATTCGTTCGAAATAACTGAGGTAGTTGGTTCCCTTTTGTATAATAGGCTAGGTCTGCTGAGTTATATTTTGCACCAATAATGAAACTACCTAAATTATTACACAATGTTCCAATCAAATCTGTCATCATTACTTTCCAACTATATTGAATTAGAGGAATAGCAGCTTTAAAAGAGAATATTTTTTTTGGCGTCCACTTAACTGTTGCCCACAACATTATAGTGTCTACAACAGTATTAGGCTTCTAATTGAAGCTGCTTCTTTTTCACATTTAAACAGCGAACGAACTTCATTATGGAGATAATAGATTGTTTTTCCTTTATATTTTTTTTTGACTCTCTTATCTTTTAAGACAAAGAAAAGAGTAGAATTTGTTACCAAAATAATTCTATCAAAGTCATTTTTTAGTAAAATCGGAGGAAATTTGGACATCACGTACAGTCTGCGAAGAATATACCTATATGAAATTAAATTCATTTTTTTTAACAAATTTTTCGCAATCCAATATATTACTTTATCAAGACAATTAATTATCTTAGGGGCTTCACAAAATAAAAATTGCTGTTTTTATATTCTTTTGATTGTTCTGTTGCCTTTTCTTCGTACAAACTGAAAACTGAAAAATCAAAGCTATGTCTTTTTTCATTCTCATCTAGTAAATCTTCTATCAGATTTTCAACAGCTCCCCCTTTTGTTGCTGGAACTGGTGAAGTACCATTAGTTAAAAACGCAATCTTCATTCTTTCCATACTATGCTAATCCTTTTTCTTTATATTCTTCAGTTATGTCCTGCTTTTTTATTTCATGTAAATCTATCATTTCGTATTCTCAGAATTTAAAAATATCATTGGCCATAGCCTTCCGATTATTATCACTCAGGTTAATACAGTGACATTTTTTAGTGTATAAGCCTCTGCTCTTGAACTATACTAATACTTCTACTAAAATAATACCCTTCATACTTTTAGTTTCTCATACTCTCTCAAACAATTCCCCATGCTCCTCAGAAACTCTTCGAGCATTAAACTTTTTATGTACATCTTCTATCCCCTGTGCTATCATCTTATCTTTAAGTTCTTTTTCTTGATAAATCCGTAACACAGCTTCGCTAGCGCCTACAAAATCATTTACTTCAACCAGCAGTCCGTTTTCTCCATCTCTCACAATATTAGGAATGGCATCCACTCTACTTGCAACAATTGGCTTTCCCACCATCATATACTCAGGTAGAGCTAGACCAAATCCTTCCCAACGGCTCAGTAAACATGCAACATCAAAAAGTTCTACATAATTCATTGGATTATCAACCCAACCAGTGATGTGTAGGCTATCCGAAAAGCCATTCTTCTCCGCATATTTTCTGATTTCAGCTTCCTGATTTCCGTTTCCTACAATAATGAAATGTGCATTTGGAACTTTGTTTCTCACCTGATTTGCCATTCTTACAAAAATATCTGGTGCTTTCTGCGGACAAATTCGACCGACCATACCAACAACAAAAGCATCTTTAGGGATGTCCAAATCCCTTCTCGTAACTGTACCATGTACACCATTTTCATATGCTTCAATATCCACACCATTTAAAATAACTTGCAACTTTTCTTCTCTACAAATCTTCTTTTCCAATGCAGACTTTTCCTCAGCATCTGAAATACATATAATCTTGTCGCAAAACAGCGCAGCTACCTTCTCAATGGCTGTATACATTGCTTTTTTCTTTGCAGAGCACTTCATATTAAAAGCCCAACCATGTGGGTTATAAATGCAGTAATTCTTAATACCAATGTTCGCAACACGAGCCACTGCACCAGCCTTACTGGAATGGGCATAAACAATATCAGGGTTATATTTCTTTATCAGTTTCCGAACAGCTTTAATCACCTTTAAGTCGTTAACGCCAATGGCTCTCGTCATCTCAATTTGTTCAAAGTGATCTGCAAGCCTGTTGTAGTCTTCCTTTCGGAAGTCCTGTGAGCAAACCATTATATTCTCGAACTTCTCTTTATCCAAATACTTGAGAAGCATTCGAATGTAGCAATCCACGCCACCCGCAGCCTGCGCCACATGCAATATTCTGATTTTATTCTCTCTCATCTCCAAATATCCTCATCATTTTTCTTTCCACAAATCTATGTGCACATCCATTAAGATGTTATCCCGCATTCTCAAACCACTATGTAATAATCACAGTCAACTACGTATCCTGCCATTCACTCACCCCTTAGTGGCTATGCAAGTGTAATCTTTCCCTTCCATTGCTTCTCTCTAACCGTTACTCCATATTATTCTTCGCTTCTATTTCAACATTGAATTTAATTCCCACTCTAGCCTCAGGCCAAGTTTCAGCATTTCACATTCTTATAACTTCGAATACACCCCGCACCCAAAGGGCACAGTTCTTCGGCGACGCCTGCGTTGGGCCGCCTGGCGGTATTCAACCGGAAAGGAGGCGTCACTGGCGCTTCCTCTCTTGCTGATCACTCAGCATTTATATATAAGAGGCATTTCTGCCACTTATTAACTTGATTTGTTGTTTTTCCGGAAGCTTTCCTGGCATTTGCGGCCCAGGTTTCGGGCGTCGTTCAGGAAGCGGTTGACCTGATGGCCGTTCTGGCAGATGAATATGCTGCCCTGTTTTTTTTCGGTGGCTCCGCAGATGGAACATTGCTTTTCTGTTCCGTCGGCGCGCAGCTCAAGTACCAGGATTCCTTCTGCCCAGGCTTTGTATTTCAGATAATTCCGGATGCGGATACTTAAGTGAAGGGGCGAATAATTGCCGCTTCTGTACATGGATATCCTGGAAAAATCTTCATCATACTCCGGCAGTACCAGTATCCCGGTCTGATTTTCTTTGCAGAAATCCATGATCTCCTTGCTGACCTGATGTGCGTAATGTTCATTCAGGTGCTTGAGATGCATGTAATATTTCCTGTTTGGCTGACTGACGTTGTCTTTATCGGTAAATGCCCTGGATGCTTCTACTTTTTTCAGCAAAGCTCTGCAATGATGTCGGTATGCATTTCCGCCTCTGCAGTTTTTTACAGCCAGCTGTCTGGATCCTTCATCCAGAACTGTGCATACTGCAAAGCTGTCCGTATTGGTAAAGCGGACGCTGCATACTCTGGCGCCTTCCTGCATTCGTTCCTTTGCTGTCCGGGCATCGGAGTTTTCCTGCTTGACAGGTACATGGAACATGAGCCATTTTTCCTCATGGACCAGTGTCGGTGAAAGGATCGCTGCTTCCTTGGGGAAGGAGCGTCCTGTAAGTCCGCAGGGTACCCAGATCCATTTCTTTCCGTTCCAGAGCTTCAGCACTACGGAGGTGTCTGTCAGGTCTCTGTACATTCCCTTGAAAAAGGTGATATTGGCATCAATCTTTTTGGGAAAGTTTTCTGCGCTTGCTGCGGTCTTTACTGCCATTGCAGCTTTGTTCATGGCAGATCTCCGAAAATAAACGGGGAGCTTTCCGCCTGGCGGGATGTACTTCGGTTCTCTTCCGTCTCTTCCGGGAACGGTAAGCTTTTCCAGATGTCCCTGAATGGTCAGCAGATTTTCGTCCCAGAGTTCTTCTCTTTCTTTCAGGAGCTCATAGTAAAAGGCTACGGCTTCCCGATACAGGGCTTCTGTTGTTTCGATCATCTGCTTTTCCGGACAAAAGAGCCGCATTTTCCATGTTTTGATACTGTATCCTGTTTTCATGGCATCTCTTTCTGCTGTCAGGTATCGCTTAATATCTTCATTAGCGAAAAAAGCTTATAACACTGTTAAATGCTGGATTTTCTGGCACAGCTGACCACGATTTTGACCACTAATCATTGGAAAGAAAAAGGAAAAAATACCTGAAAAGTATAGATTTTACGCGAATTTGAGCAAGAAAAAAGTGACCACTTTTTGTGACCACTAATGTTAGATTTCGATGATTCTCAGACGATTTATTCACTTTTTGATACAAGAATGCTACATATCCAGCTTAAAAAGTGACATTATTAGCATGCTGCATACCTTTGGCACGCCTTGACAAAGGGAAATATCAATGGTATTCTTTAAAATGGCTGTGAAATATGTCTTTTTAGGTCTGTGACTAATGAAGATAATAAGCGACACAATTCCCATAATCCACGAGCTGTTCAAGGATGTTTCCTCTTGTACCGGCTCTTTTTTTATGTCTGTTCGACATTTCCCTTCCCAAATGCTATACTATACTCGCAGGCTGCACGATCTGACTTTTGGCCTGTTAAATTTCAGAAAAGGATTTTTTCTATGGAGAGAATTATTACTTATACGATCTCAACCGGGGAGTCCGGGGAAAATGTTCTTGGTTTTCTTCGGAAGAAGGGTTTTTCCAAACATATATTGACTACTATGAAGCGGGCAGAGCATGCGATCCTGCTGAACGGGGAGCCGGCTTTTGGCAGAACGTTCCTGAGGGAGGGGGATGTTCTCCAGATCCTTGTTCCGGAGGAGGCTGGGGGCGGATCAGAGTCTTCCATTATTCCGGTGCCGCTGCCTCTGGATATCCTGTATGAGGATGAGGATATCCTTGTGCTGAACAAGCCTGCTGACATGCCTGTGCATCCGTCTGCGGGGAACTACGAGAATACTCTTGCCAACGGTGTTGCCTGGTATTATAAGCAACAGGGGAAGGCTTTTGTCTACCGCTGCATCAACCGGCTGGACAGGGATACCACGGGGGTGCTGGTGCTGGCCAAGAACCCTCTGAGCGGGGCTCTTCTCTCTGCCCAGATGAAGCAGCGCCAGATCCGGCGTACCTATCTTGCCCTTACTGACGGGATCCCGCCGGAGAGGGGGACGATCTCCGCTCCTGTTGCCAGAATGGATGCTTCTGTGATCACAAGGGAGGTTAATTTTGAGCGTGGGGAGACTGCTGTAACGCATTATGAGCGTCTTGCTGTCTGCAACGGATATGCTCTTGTGGAGCTGCATCTGGATACGGGAAGGACACATCAGATCCGGGTGCATATGAAGTATATCGACTGTCCGCTGCCGGGGGATTTTCTGTATCATCCGGTTTTTGACCGGATCGGACGCCAGGCCCTGCATTCCTTCCAGCTGGAATTTGCCCACCCGATCACCGGGGAGCCTATGTGTTTCCTGGCGCCTGTGCCTGAGGATTTCCGCAGAGCATTTGTACAGTAAAAAAATCAGCTGTCCGGTACGTGTTTCCTGCACCGGCAGCTGATTTTTTTGTTGTCTTTATTTATTTTTTTTGTAGATCACAAGGAGTCCTTTGAGCAGAAGGTCCTCATCCAGAATGATTTCTTTCTTACAATGAGAAATGATCTTTTTTGCAAGACCGCCTGTTGCGATCACGGTTGTTTTCTCACCAAGCTCTTCTTCCACCCGGTCAATGATCCCGTCGATAGCTGCTGCGTTGCTGTAGAGCACGCCACTTTTCATGCATTCGATGGTATTGCGCCCGATCACATGCTTCGGGGCATCAATGCTGATCCCGCTGAGCTGGGATGCTCTGGCTGTCAGTGCATCCAGGGATATTCCGATACCAGGAAGGATCATTCCGCCAATGTATTGCTTTTTACTGTTGACAACCGAAACTGTAGTGGCGGTTCCCATATCGATCACAATAAACGGAACCGGATATTCATTTAATCCTGCCACAGCGTCTGCCACAAGATCCGCACCCAGCTGTCCGGGGTTATCCATCATGATGTTCAGACCTGTTTTTACTCCGGGTCCCAGGACCATGACTTCTTTTTTGAGGATCTTTTCTGCTGCCAGCCTGGCAATGTTAGTGATCTGCGGGACTACAGATGAAATAATACATCCTTCTATGTCTGCCTTTTTGATGTGGTAGATTTCCAGTAAGGTTTTCAGGTCTACTGCATATTCCAGTTCTGTTTTTGTTCTTACGGTAGAAAGTCTCTCGATGAAATATGTTTTTTTGTCATCGATGCAGCCCACAACTATGTTGGTATTTCCAATATCAATTGCTAAAATCATAATTTTATTTTCCCTGTCTTTATGCTTTTGTCTTCTCACGGCTGATCTGTGCGGATGGGATCAGATGTGCCTTGGAAAGTGCAGCTCCCACTGCTCCTGTGATCACTGTGGAGGAAATCATTTCGCATACTGCGTTGATCCCTACCATGAGACAGCAGCCGATGATGATGTTATGACCGCCCATCAGATTTTTTACATAATCGGTATTTCCGAACAGTCCTACAAGTGCTGACATGAAGAACAGGGTATTCAGGAATGCGGAAAAGAATCCGGTTACTGCACATGCCACATAGGTATTGCTGACCTTTCGCATGCCTTTAAAAATATATCCGAGGCAGATACCGTCCAGAAGACGTGGGATGAAGCGCTGGATAAAGGCAAATACCGGATTGATACCGAAAAGCACAACTCCCATTGCACTGGAGCCGCCTACTCCGATGCACTGGAGAAAGCTGGTCAGGCCGAAGATCGCACCTGCCACGGCTCCTCCTACGGGTCCAAGGACGACTGCACTGATGGCTACCGGGATCACGTTAAAGGAAATGGCCAGTGGCCCGATGTTCAGATATCCCAGTGGTGTGTAGGCCATCAGCAGAAGGATTGCTGCCATCAGGCCCAGTAACGTAAGCTGCGCTGTTGTAAATCTGTTGTTTTTCATTTCTTCTCCTCCTTGTTACCGTTCCGCTCTGTGAATGTTTCCGGAAATACAGCATTTCCCGGCGTTTTCTGCGGATACAATACGGTGATGGAAAGCGGTGAGTTTTTTATTCCGCTTTTCGTTGTGAAAACCGGCTCTCCGACCGGCTCTGTAGCTATGCTTCTGCCTTTGTGGTAAGCAGAAGGATCTTATCCAGGATCTTTAACGCTGCATCCTCCTTGCTCATAAGCGGGAGTGACACTTCTTCATCCTGTGTGATCAGAGTGAGAACATTGGTATCTCCCTGGAATCCGGCGCCCTCTACCTTCAGGTTGTTGGCTGCCACCATATCCAGGTTTTTCTTCTCAAGCTTGGCTCTGGAATTACGGATCATGTCTCTGGTCTCCATGGAAAATCCGCAGAGGAACTGGCCCTGCTTTTTGTGCTGGCCCAGATATTTCAGAATGTCGTCTGTCCTCTCCAGCTCTATGAAAGCCTGATCGTCTTTTTTCTTGACTTTGTCTTCGCTGACCTGCTTCGGACGGTAGTCTGCCACTGCGGCAGCCTTAATGATGATGTCCTGTTCATCGCTTAAGTCGGTGACTGCTTCAAACATATCCCTGGCAGATGTCACAGGTACGACTTTCACAAAAAGGGGCGGCTCAATAGCAGTAGGTCCGCTTACCAGCGTAACCTCCGCTCCTCTGAGCATGGCCATTTTTGCAATGGCGTATCCCATCTTTCCGGATGAATGGTTGGTGAGACAGCGGACCGGGTCGATGGCCTCCTGGGTAGGTCCGGCCGTTACCAGGAGCTTTTTGCCGGCAAGGTCTTTCTGGAAGGCGGCTTCCTTCAGGATATATTCCAGAAGGGTTTCCGGTTCCGGCATTTTTCCGGCTCCGGTATCTCCGCATGCCAGGTAGCCGCTGGCCGGTGTGATCACCTCATATCCGTAGTTTTTCAGCTTCCGGATATTGTCCTGTACCACGGGATTCTCATACATGGCGGTATTCATGGCCGGTGAAAGAATTTTCTGACATCTGCAGGCCATTACCGTAGTGGTGAGCATATCGTCCGCAAGGCCATTGGCCAGCTTTCCGATCACGTTTGCACTGGCTGGTGCGATCATCACAACATCTGCCTTCTTGGCAATGGATACGTGCTCTACCTGGAACTGAAAGTTCCGGTCAAAGGTATCCACCAGGCATTTATTCCCGGTCAGTGTTTCAAATGTGATCGGATTGATAAAGTTCGTTGCATTCTCTGTCATCAGTACATGAACATCTGCATGAAGCTTATGTAATGCACTTGCCAGATATGCGATCTTGTACGCAGCAATACTTCCTGTGATGCCAAGAAGCACTGTTTTCCCTTTCAGCATCCCTGTCCCTCCTGTCAGTCAACCATACGGATACTCTCGATCACCGGCTGCTGGTCCTTTGCAATGGTTCCGTTGCCGTCTGTCGGCTTGGCGTCCTTGCAGATCTGGTCTACAATGTCCATTCCGGAGGTCACGTGTCCGAATGCAGCATAGTCGCCATCCAGATGTGTGGAATCGGACTGTACGATAAAGAACTGAGAGCTTGCGCTGTCCGGATCTGTGCTGCGTGCCATGGAAATGGTTCCTCTTACATGAGAAATATCGTTCTTCACTCCATTGCTGGAAAATTCGCCCTTGATGGTGTCCTCTGCTCCGCCGGTTCCGTCTCCGTTTGGATCTCCGCCCTGGATCATAAATCCGTCAATGATCCGGTGGAAGGTCAGACCGTCATAAAAATTGTCTTGTACCAGCTTTACAAAATTTGTAACTGTGATGGGTGCAGTGTCTGCATCCAGCTCTACATCGATCTCGCCATAGTCCTTTACGGTGATGGCAGCATGATGGGTTCCTGTCAGCTGCTGGCTGGTATCGATCACAGTTGTTCCTGCCATTTGTGCATCCTCGGAACCATCGGAAAATTCTCCGTCTGCGCTGTCTGTATCCTCTGTACTGTCTGCAGAAGCTTCGGTTTCATGTGAAGTGTCCCCTGCATTACCGGAAGCCTCCTGATCATCGGCGCTTTCTTCATGATCTGAAAAGCCTGCCGCCTCAGCCTCCTCCTCGGATACTGCATTGGCTGCTGTCTCTTCATCTACGCCTGTCTGTCCTTCTGAGGTTTCTTCCTCCAGAGATTCTTCCTTCTTGTCTGCTTTGTCAGAAGTGCTGTCTGTGCTTCCGCATCCGGAAAGCATTCCTGCGGTAAGAGCTGTCGCAAATAATACGGCTAAAACCTTACGTTTCATATTTATAAGTCCTCCTTATCAGATCCCGAAAACGCCTGTTCCGGCATTTTCAGGTGAGCTTTTCACTCTCCCCCTGTAAGCTTTTCTCAGTTTAACATCATCTTTTCATAAAGTCAACTTTGCACGGAACCAGGTGCAGGATTCCCTTTGTTTTTGCCTTGTATCTCTTCCGGTTCTCTGCTAAAATCATGTATGGAGCTTATCATGGGCTCCGTACATATAAATAGAAAGTGAGGAATCAACATGGAAAAGATCACAAGTTTTACCATTGACCATATCAAGCTTCAGCCTGGCGTATACGTTTCACGTAAGGATCCGGTCGGAGATCAGGTGATCACCACCTTCGATATCCGTATGACTTCTCCCAATGAGGAGCCTGTTATGAACACAGCCGAGCTTCATGCCATGGAGCATCTGGCGGCTACCTTCCTGCGGAACCATAAGGAGTTTGGCTCGAAGGTCATTTACTGGGGTCCTATGGGCTGCCGTACCGGAAATTATCTTCTTCTTAACGGGGATTATGAATCCAGAGATATCGTTCCGCTGATGATCGAGATGTTTGAATTCATCCGTGATTTTGAGGGTGAGATCCCGGGAGCCTCTCCCAAGGACTGCGGAAATTATCTGGATATGAACCTTGACATGGCAAAATATCTGGCAAAGAAATTCCTGAACGAGGTTCTCTACGATATCAAACCGGACCGTCTTGTTTATCCGGAATGATCTGCGGGTACGATCCTTTTGTTCTGAACGGACTATATGCCGAAACAAAAAAACAGACATCCTGTATCGATGTTCTTTCATCTGATACAGCTGTCTGTTTTTTATTATATCAAGGAGATATCTGCAACTGAAGCATGATCAGGATTTCCCGGCTCTGGTCAAAAGCCTGTAGTCTGTACCCTACTGTGCTGCTTCTGCGGTAGTATCTGCCGCCACTGCTCCTACCGGCGGTGTTGTGCTGACATAGTCACCGGATGCATAGCAGGTCTGTCCATTATAATCCACACGGATCCATCCATTGTCACAGACACCGGTACACTTCAGGGATTCTCCGGAAAGGACACCTGCCACGAACTCTGCCTCTGCATTGGCGTCAGAACGTAAATTCACACCCTCCACTGCATAGTAGGTGGCATCCTGAGCCTGTACGTTGATGCCGCTTGGGGTCTGCTCTGTAGCTGCTGTCTGTGCTGCGGGATCTGCTGCCCCAGCTGTGGTGGAGTCTGCCGCCGCTGCCGCTCCGTCCGCTGTGGAATCAGCTGCCGCTGCTTCCGGTGTGGGTGTTGCAGTTGCCTTCGGCTTCTCTGTGGGCTCCGGCGTCGGTGTGGAATCTACTACTGTTACCACTGCATCGGTTCCTTCCTCATATCCACAGCTCTGTGCAAGGAAAGCCGCGCCTATTATCAAAGCCATAATACATTTTTTCTTCATTTTACCTGTTTCCTCCTTATACGCCGGTAAAAAATTCTCTGCGTTCAATATACACGATTCTTCAATATTATGCAAGTCCTGGCCGGTTCTTTCACATATTTACCGGCTCAAAAAGCCCCCGGACAGTTCCGCCGCAAATCATTCCCAGATCTCCTGCTCCCTGCCCCAGCTCGTAAACCTTTGTTTCCGTATCTCGGATATTTACTGCGTGTTTTCCGGCTTCAAACTCCACTTTTCCGCCGCCGATGCTTCCTGCCGTGCTTCCGTCCCGGAATATGAACATCTTGCTCCCGGTTCCTCTTGGTGAGGAGCCCTTCTTCTCGATGATCGTGACCATGGTTCCCGGTGTCCTGCGGCGTACTGCTGCCTCCACCTCCTCATCACAGTAGGTACGGAAATGCCGGTTTTTCTCCTGCACGATCTCCGCCATGATGCTCACGGCGATCTCAGCCGGCATCTGTCCTCCGATGGGAAGTCCGATGGGGGCATGGATCTGATCCAGCTGTTCCTCCGTAAATCCCTCTTTCAGGAGCTTTTCCCTGGTGATCCGCACCTTTGTCCTGCTTCCGATCATTCCGAAATATGCAAAGGGTCTCTTAAGGATCGCTCTTGCACAGGCAGAATCTCCCAGATGGCCTCGTGTCACCACTACATAGTAGGCATTTTCATAAGGAGGGATCCTGTCGGACAGGGTATCAAAATCTCCAAAGATCCTCTCATCTGCCATGGGAAATCTTTCCTCAGTCACAAATTCCTCCCGGTCATCCATAACTGTTACATGAAAGCCCAGCATCCTGCCGATCTCTGCTACCGGAAGAGAAACATGGCCGCCACCCAGTATGATCAGCCTGGGATTCTTCTCGTAAGTTTCCACAAATATCTCCCTGTCTCCGTTTTTCACAACGCCGGTTTCCACGGCTGCTTCCACGGAAGCCTTCAGGAATTCTTCTGCTTCTTTATTTCTTTCTGATCCCTCCGGATAAAAAAAGCTGCCTTCTTCCGAAAGATATTTCAGCCCGGCATCCTTTCCGTTCAGAAGGATTCCTGTTTTTACACGCCCTCTTTTTTCTACCACATCATATATTGTCTGATACATGTTTTGTATCCTTTCTGTCCGTCTTTCGCCGCTTATTCCACGGCAAGCTCTTTTATCGCTCTGGCAGCCACCTCCACCTCTTCTTCCGTATTAAAATAAGAAAAGCTGAAGCGGACGGCTCCTGTTTTTTCGGTTCCAAGTGCTTTATGCATCAGCGGTGCACAGTGGCCGCCGGCTCTTACACTGATCCCGTACTCTTCATCAAGGATCATGGCCACCTCTGCCGAATCCATCCCTGCAATATTCAGAGTCACCACAGGGGAGCGTTCTTCCCTGGAAAAATCTCCGTACAGGGTGACTCCCGGAATTTCCTTTACCTGGTCATAAAAACGCCACATCAGCTGCTGCTCTCTTTTTCGGATCTGTTCTGTCCCGGTTTCCCTGATCCAGCTGATTGCTGCACCAAGACCTGCGATCCCGTGGCTGTTCAGGGTTCCTGCCTCCAGTGCCTCCGGCATATCCTGCGGATGCTCCCTCTGAAAGGTGAGGACGCCGCTTCCGCCTACCTTCAGAGGCTCCACAGCTACCCCCGGCCGAACACAGATGGCTCCTGTGCCCTGAGGTCCCATAAGGCCCTTATGTCCGGAAAAGCAAAGAATATCTATATGATCTTTTTTCATGGAAATCGGAAATACTCCTGCTGTCTGAGCAGCATCCACAATAAAAAGCTTCTGGTGCTTCTGTGCGATCTCACCAATGGCGTGGATATCATTGAGATTTCCTGTCAGATTGGAAGCGTGGGTACAGACGATCACCTTCGTCTCCGGACGGATGGCTGCCTCAAGCTCCGTAAGGGAGATCCGTCCCTTGCGGTCTGCCGGCAGGATCGTAAGCTTCATGCTCTTTTTTTCCAGACGGTACAGCGGACGGAGCACACTGTTGTGATCCATCTCAGTACAGATCGCATGGATAGTTCCCTCCTCTGGATGAAGCGTTCCCTGCAGGGCGATATTGAGCGCTTCCGTGTCATTGAATGTAAAGGCCACACATTCCGGTCCCCATACGTCAAACATCTCTGCGATCTGGCATCTTGTATTAAAAATAAGCCTTGAGGCTGCCATTGCTTCGCCGCTGCTGCCCCTTCCGCTGTTTCCTGCATGCTGCATGGCTTCCACCACAGCACGCGGCACACAGTCCGGCTTATGAAAGCTTGTAGCCGCGTTATCCAGATAAATCATTTCATTCTGCTCCTTGTGATTTTTATCAAATGCCTTTATAATAAACTCTGGCTTTATTTTATACTATCCGAGGAGGTTTTTCCAATGAAAAAAACATCTTTTTTCAACAGTCTGCCATTTAAGCTGCTGGTCGCTGTGATCCTGGGGATCATGGCCGGGCTTATCCTGAACCGGTACAGCACCAACGGAATCTCCATGGCAGTTCTCAATATCACAGTTACTATCAAGTACATTCTGGGCCAGATCATTACCTTCTGCGTACCGCTGATCGTGCTGGGATTTATCGCTCCGTCCATTACCCGGCTTGGCAAAAATGCTTCGCTGATGCTGGGAGTTGCGGTTGTCCTCGCTTACGGCTCCTCTGTTGGCGCAGCGCTTTTTTCCACAGCCTCCGGTTTTCTGATCATTCCACATCTTTCCATCCATTCCTATGCTGCAGGACTGAAGCAGCTGCCGGAGGTGATCTTTGAACTGGAGATCCCGCAGATCATGTCCGTTATGAGTGCTCTTGTTTTTGCAATGATGCTGGGCCTTGCCGCTACCTGGACAAAAGCGAAGCTGATCACAGGACTTCTGGATGAATTTCAGAAGATCGTTCTTTCTCTGGTTGCACGGATCATCATCCCCATTCTTCCGCTGTTCATCGGCACTACCTTCTGCAGCCTTGCCTACGAGGGAACCATTACCAGACAGCTGCCTGTTTTTCTGAAGATCATCGTACTGGTCCTGGCCGGGCATTTTATCTGGATGGCTCTTCTTTACATCCTTGCAGGAATCTATTCCGGAGAAAATCCTCTGGAGGTTGTCCGCCATTATGGCCCTGCCTACCTGACTGCCGTAGGGACCATGTCCTCTGCTGCCACACTGGCCGTTGCACTGCAGTGTGCCTCCAGGGCAAAACCTCTCCGCAAGGATCTGGTCAGCTTCGGGATTCCTCTTTTTGCAAACATCCATCTCTGTGGTTCCGTTCTGACAGAGGTTTTCTTCTGTATGGCGATTTCAAAGATCCTGTACGGCTCCGTTCCAACACTGGGTACCATGGTTCTGTTCTGCCTTCTTCTGGGTATCTTTGCCATCGGAGCTCCCGGTGTTCCCGGCGGAACTGTCATGGCATCCCTTGGCATCATCACCGGAATATTGAAATTCGACAGCTCCGGCACTGCATTGATGCTTACCATCTTTGCACTGCAGGACAGCTTCGGAACTGCATGCAACGTGACCGGTGACGGTGCGCTGACGCTGATGCTTACCGGCTATGCAAAACGCCATCATATTGAAGAACAGCAGCTTGATGTGGAATTGTAAGTTCGGAGCTAAGTCAGGCGGATATTTGCGATCCGCTTCGTTGCTTGCTCATAACCGGATATCAACTGTTTTATGTCTTTTATGAGAAAATACTGGCTCGAAATAAATTTCCATTGTGACCGTTTCAGGAGTACGGCGGTAATTTTCTGTTCCGTCTTTCTCCTGCGGTTCTGAGATAACGATTTTACTGTTCAGCCGGTGGAAACGTTCTCTGTGTTCCAATATTCAACACCATCCGGATATGCATTCATTTCAAATATGATATCCTGTTTTTTTTAATTCTTCCCTATACAATTCAGCTATATATGCCGGACCATTACACCACAGCTTTGTTTTCTCATCATACAGTGCTTTTCCTGTCTTTGAACATAGAAAATCTGTCAATACCTCTTTTCTGTCCTTGCCCGTCTCTTCTGCGGAAGCAACCCGATCAGATAGCGCAGCACAGCGCCTAAAAAACCACCAAGACCTACAATTATGCAATTAATCATACGTTTTTATGCTCCTTACCTTTTCCGCAGGATTTCTTTTGGCGGTTCGATCTCATTGGCGATCGTATGCTCTGTCAGTTCTGAAAGGATGCGCAATTTGGCATTGATCATCGGACGCATGCAGTTCGGTACATGCTCCTGATGTGCCCGGTGAATGGCAACACATTCTTTACAGTTGCCATGATAACGGCAGGCTTTCTGACATGGGCAGTGATCTTTGTCTGCATATTCTGTCCGAAACGCACTGGCAAATTCTTCCTGAATCCGAAGCCCCTCCGCACGGTTACCTTTATGAAATTCCTGCATTGCATGTTTTTCTGTTTCGTTTCCGTCAATAATCATTCGACTGTTCCTTTCTACTCTCCAACCACAACCCTGCAGTCCTTTTTATAATATGCGATGCCATGAGTTTATGGTGCCTGGCACTAACATTTCCGAAAAACTGAAAGTTGTTTATTAAACCTTTTTAACCTTAACCAACAACATCATAGGTCTACGCATTTCATTACACATTCCCGGCATACCCATCATATCTGCCGGAGGCATTGCTTCCTCAATAGCCTCAATTTGAAAACCACATTTTATAAGTGGATTCAATATCTGTGTTAATGTGTGGTGCTGTTTAATTACTCGTTGACCAAGAAAATTGGTTTCTCTTTCGCCTGTGTAATAGTAATTGTCGATTGGCCAATATTTAGGTTTCCCATTTTCATCATAAATCCAATCCTCATTAACACCTGCGGTGAAAGTCGGATGTTCAATATTGAATAGGAAATACCCACCTACTTTTAATGTGCAATACACCTTTTGATAAATATTAGCTAAATTTTCGATATAGTGCAGTACCAGGTTAGAAACAACTAGGTCATAAGTATTTTCAGGATAAATGTATTCTTCAACACCGCAAACTTTATACTTGATTTTGTCATCAGAGTTATCAGCTACTGCTTTTGCAATCATTTTTTGACTACTATCAATACCAAGAATTTCAGTAGCTCCCATTTGTGCGGCATATTTGCAATGCCAACCGTAACCACATCCTAAATCCAAAACTTTTTTTCCCTGTAATTTAGGGAATAACGGTTGCAACTGATGCCACTCTCCAGCAGCTTTCAGACCATCTTTGCTTCTTCCCATTTCCGCATATGCGGCAAAAAATTCACTATTATCGTAAATATTTCTCATTGATAATTACCTCCACAACTTCTAATTCTTTTCTTTATTTTATTTCCATTAGTCAGATTGAAAGTTAGAGATTTTTCATTTTTGTTATGAACTCTTCATAACTACATTTTCCCATTGTCAAATCCATCATAGCTAAATATTTCATTTCATTCTGAGTATATGGAATATTAATACATGACTCTAATAATTTTTCTTCGTTTTTCAAAGGTGTTATCACATTCTTTTTGTTTTTGTAGGCATAGTAATAACGAACCCCAAATTTTCTTTGAGAGACAGCATTTAAATGTATGCCATCTGGATTTGCTGACAACCCCTGGGCAGTTACAAAATATACATGATTATGATCATTGGCATATCGTAATAATTCTTTATTCACCAAGTCATACTCTGTACAATTAAAACCAAAGCCTATCTTTCCTAAATAGTCACCAAGTCCTCCAATAATAAACGGTACATCGTCTAAATTAAGTTCATTTTTTAAAGCCTCAAAAATTGTATGTAATTTTTCATAATACGTTTTGTAGTTACCATTATAGCTATCATTTTCTCCTTGATGCCACAGAATAGCAATCAAATTACTATTTTGCATTGCAAATTTTGCCTGAATAATTGCATTTTTAAATAATATTTTCTCTATAGACCAGTCATCAATGGAACTGCCACCTTCCGCACATGGAATCAAGCCGATTTGTTCTTCTTTGTTTTCCATGCACCACATTGCAGCAAATGAACCCGCAAGACTTACTCCTGATATAGGACGATCGTAGTTAATTGGTTCTGTCATCATTTGCCATTTTCCATTTCTTAACATCTGGATTCTCTCATTACAAATCATCGGTACTTCGTTTATGAATCCACGTCCAGCCATGTTGGACTGTCCAATCATTAATACACTTTTCATTCAACACCTCCACAACTTCCGATTTTTCCACGTAAAAAAGGATGTGCCTTTTTGTGTAATAGGGAATTCCAGGAAATTTCCTATTACACGAGAAATTGCTCTCTCATCACAGTTCACACATTATGCAAACTGCAATCCCATCTCGCACAATCTAATTATATCGCAACTTTATTATCTCCGTTTATCCATTTATAGTCAAATACTATCATCAAATCGCCAAAATGGACAGCGCTTGCCAATACACTGATTGTTCTGAGCATAATGCGTACAATGGACTTCTGTGCATTCCATTTCGATTCCAAAATGCGTTTTTACAAAATCAACCGCCGCCAGAATCGCCAGATAAGAATCTCTTTTACAACACCTCGGACCGCCGGTGTGCGAAATCGCTTCCAGTGCTTTTGATGTCATCTGATTCGAAAGTCCCCAGGATTCCTCCGTCAGTGGCGTCGCCCCAGACAAGATAGATACAAACATACCTGCGCTGATTCCCGCTCCGCAGGCACCCCAGAATCCGCAGGTTCCTCCTGGAACGGCTTTCCCACGGTTCAGCATTTCCATCACAGATTCCCGCAGATTAATAGCACCTCCCGCATTTTTATATGCAGTAAGCAGCGCCGCTCCCACCATGACATGATGCTCCGGTCCATGCATATGGCAAAACGGTGCATCCATCATCTTCCGGACAATCTCGATCGGATTTCTGGATGTTTCGTCTATACACAGGGAAAGAATGGTGTCCAGTCCCTTCGTATGACAATCATTACAAACATAATGCCCGTTCTGGCATCTGGTCTTGCTCAATTCTTTTTTATGACATAATTCACACTCCATCCATTCATCCTGTTTCAGATAAATAAGAGGTGCTTTACAGACAATACATTCTTCTTGCATGGGATTTCCATCTCCTTTACATTCATTTCCCGACCAGCGCGTTGAGTTTCTCCACTATATCCATACTTCCCGACCGGAAACCTTCCAGATCGAGTGTAATGTACAGAAAACCCATTTCTTTTAATGTCCTGCAGATCGTCTCCCGCTCGGCAATCGCTTTTTCAAATTTATCCGCATCCACCTCGATCCGGACAATATCGCCATGCAGGCGCAGGCGCACATTTCCGCCAAACACGCTTCGAAGATAATCTTCGCCTTTCTCAATCCGCTTCAAAACTTCCATGTCAAAGGAAGTTCCATATGGAAGGCGGGTCGCCATACATGGCATGGACGGACGGGATGCAACGGAAATTCCTAAGTCAGCCGCAAATGCCTTGACATCCTTTTTCTCCAGTCCGCACTGTGCAAGTGGACTGACGACACCCAGCTCACGGAGTGCCTGGATACCTGGGCGGTACACATGCAGGTCGCTCTCATTGGTTCCGTCCATCACGCACGGAATCCCCTCTTCTTTTGCAAAATCCAGAAGTGTCGCGAACAGGTGGTGTTTGCAGATATAACAGCGGTTGACCGGATTTGTCCGGATGGCTTCCAGCTCCATCTCATTGACCTGGATAATTTTATGGATCGCGCCCAGCTCCTTTGCCACCCGCTCCGCGATCTCCAGATCACAGGCTGGGTGCAGCATGGTGTGAAATGTCACGGCATAAACCGGCATTCCCGTCTTCTTCGCCGTATCACACGCCAGCTTGAGAATCAGGCTGCTGTCCACACCGCCCGAAAAGGCGACACAGACCGGTGCTTTCGCTTTTTCTGCCATGAACTGTTTTAAAGCTTCTCTTTTTTCTGTCTCTGATATCATTGGTTTATTTTCCATGGTTCTTGATTCTCCTCTTAATTATCTAACGAGAATGCACTGTGCCGTTTTTCAATCTAAAAAGTGCTTACTGTAAACTAATACTTCCGTCTTCCATTACTCCGTGGAATACTTCCATGAAGCGCTTCCCTGTCTCCCGGCAGATCGCGCGCACGCTCTCATACTCCGGATAGCACGTATCCACGCCGCCGCGCTTGCAGATTTTTACCTTTGCTGCCCCGTAACGGGTCTGGATCTCCTTTACTTCCCGTGGCAGTATCGTCCTCTCTACTGGATAGCGGCGCACACCGATCGTGGTCGTACAGGAGAAGACAAGCTGTTCTAATTCTTCCCGTTTTTCTGCCGTTGTCAGTACATGAAGCACATACGCCGGACGGTTTTTCTTCATATATGCCGGTGTGTACCACACATCTCTGGCGCCCGCTTCCAGAAGCACCTCCATCGCATATCCCAGCGCCTCGCCGGTGCAGTCGTCCAGGTTTGCCTCCATGACCCACATGGAGCTCTCGTCGTGACCGTCTTTTCCAGTTTCTACTTCCACCGTTTTATCCGTCAGAAGCATCGCCCGCAGGATATTCGCGTGCGCGAAATCCTTATTTCCGGCGCCGATACCGATCTTTTCGATCTGGTACTTCTTCGGAAGCGCCGCTTCTGTCCGGAATGCCGCCGCGATCGCCGCGCCGGTCGGCGTTACCATCTCTCCTTCGACATCCCGAAGCGTCAGTTCCAAGCTCTGTGCTGCTGCGATATTTGCCGTCGCCGGAACCGGAACCGGCATTAAACCGTGCTGGCAGCGTGCGAATCCATGACCTTCGGAAAGCGGCGATATCACCACGCGGTGGATTCCCAGATCCTCCAGGCAGAATGCCGCACTGATAACATCCACAATCGAGTCAATTGCACCAACTTCATGGAAATGAACCTCGCTGACCGGGATTCCGTGTGCTTTCGACTCTGCCCCCGCTACAATCTCGAACATCCGGCGCGCCAGGTTTTTAACGCGGTCAGATGCATCCAGACGATCGATGATCTCGAAAATGTCATGGATGTTGCGGTGGATGTGAGGATGCATATGATCGTGGGTGTGAGCGTGATCATGGCTGTGCTCATGGTCGTGAGTGTGTTCATGATCGTGATGATGCTCATGGTCGTGCTCATCATGGCTATGTTCGTGCTCATGACCATGTTCGTGGTCGTGATGATGCTCGTGGTCGTGATGATGCTCGTGGTCGTGATGATGCTCTTCTTCCTCTAAATGTACATCGAAATCATACGCATCGATTCCACATTTCTTCGTCCGCCCAAAATGCAGATGATACCCGGACACGCCCAGACTGTCCAGTGCCCGTACCAGTTTTTCCCGGCTTGCTCCAAGATCCAACAGTGCGCCAACCGTCATATCTCCACTGATTCCAGACGCACAATCCAGATATAAGATTTTCTCATCCATTTTTACTTCTCCCTCTACTTTTCTCATTTTATTGATACATTTCCGTTTTTCACTTTTATGCAATTATCACAAACCACTATCACTCTGCCGTCTTCTTCGGCTCCCGCGCCGCCAGGCGGTTGATCTGCGCCGCCAGGTATGCTGCGCCGTAGCCGTTATCGATATTTACAACCGAAATGCCGTTCGCACAAGAATTAATCATCGTGATCAATGCCGACAGTCCATGAAAACTTGCACCATAACCGACCGAGGTCGGAACCGCAATGACCGGATTTTCCACCAGCCCGGCGACAACTGTGCCAAGCGCGCCTTCCATTCCCGCCACCGCAATCACGCAGTTTGCCCGCGCAATCGCCTCGCGTTTGGATAAAAGGCGATGGATGCCCGCCACCCCTATATCATAGTATCGCTCCACGCGGCAGCCGAAAAATTCTGCCGTTTTGGCAGCTTCCTCCGCAATCGGGATATCCGCGGTTCCGCCTGTGCAGACTGCCACCAGCCCTTCCAGCTTCCGCGGTGTCTCCGATGATTTTCTCGCCTGCAAAATTTTTGAAACCGGATCGTATTCTATCTCCGGGATGCGCGCCCGCACTAGATTCCACTGCTCTGGCGTCGCCCGCGTTCCGAGTACTTCCCCATTTTCCCGGTACAGCGTCTCGAAAATATCCGCCAGATAGGCATCCGGCTTTCCTTGGCAGAACACCGTCTCCGGGAATCCCGAACGCAATTTCCGGTGCAGATCCAGCTTCGCATACCCTAAATCTTCGTAAGGAAGATTCTTGAACGCATTCTCCGCTTCCTCAATACTCGTATCCCCCCGTTTTACCTCTTCCAACAGCTTCCGAACATCCATTTTTCCTCCTCCTTACCAAATCCCGAATTATTAATCTCTTACTATCGCCCATCTTCTTGTCCTTTGGACAAGAAGCATCCCTCGCTCTTATGAGCTCGGTCAATCCCGATTTTCTCTGTCAATATGTGAACTGGCTAAACTGCTGCCATCTTTTCCTGCAATGCCTTTAAATCAATCCGCCGCGTGCAAATCCGCTTCAAAAGAGATTCCGAATGGCTCACAATCACCATTCCCAGCTCCCGCTCCTTTGCCTCCTGCAAAAGCGCCTGCCAGATCTGGCTCTGGGTCACTGCGTCAAACATCGCGGTGATCTCATCCGCCAGCAGATACCGCGGATTTGCCGCCAGCGCTCTGGCAATACAGAACCGCTGCAGTTCGCCGCCGGAAAGCTCCGATGGAAACCGATCCAGCCATTCTTCCCGGATGCCAAGCCGTCCCCGGCTCTCCTCATCCACCTGACCGCCTTCACTGAGAACCTGGCGCATCCGCCAGCGCGGGTTGACCGCCTGCTCCGGGTGCTGCCAGATTAACTGCACCGGCATACAGCCCCGGATATTCTCAATCGGTATGCCGTCAATCTCTACCGTTCCCGCCTCCGGTCTCTCATATCCCGCCAGCAGGCGACACAGCGTCGTTTTTCCATATCCGCTCGGCGCCACCAGCCCCACGCGCTCTCCCGGCTCAATTTTCAGGGAAATACGCGTCAGCACGTGGCGCCCTCCATTTTCATATGAAAAAGATAGGTTTTCCACCTTTAGTGACATCTCATTCTCCTCCAAAAAATTCATGTTCCGGCAGTGCCCGGTAGAGCGCCTGCGTGTATGGCTCTTTCAGATTCCGTCCCTCCCGGAAGTTCTCCGGCTTTACTTCCTCCAGAATCGTCCCGTCATAAAACACCAGAATCCGGTCCGCCATCTCAATCGCCAGTTCCAGATCATGAGTAATCAAAAGCACCGCTGCCCCGTCCTGTGCCATCTCTTTTAAATGACGGATCACATGGCGCGCGGTCATCGCCTCCAGCCCCGGTGTCGGTTCATCCGCCACAATCAGCCTCGGCTCCTGCATCAGTGTCGCTGCCATCAGGACGCGCCGCGCCATGCCGCCCGACAGCTCAAATGGATAACATTTTTCCACTGATTCATCCAGCCCGTACCGCTTCAAAAGCTGGCGGCATTTTGCCCGCGTCGCTTCATCTTTTCTGCCGCCGCAGATCTGATCCCCGACCCGCATCAACGGATCGAGGTAGGAAACCCCCTGCGGAATCAGGGAAATCCCATTGCCCCGCAGCCCGGCAAGCCGCGTCTCATCCAGAACCTCTCCCTGATAGGAAATTTTTCCTTCCATCCGGCAGTTGTACGGCAAGATCCCCAGAATCGCGTGCGCCAGCAGGCTTTTTCCCGAACCACTCGCCCCGACCACCGCCGTCAGCTCCCCACTGAAAAGTTTGCAGGAAAGGTCGCGGAGCGGATGGAGTTCGCGCCGTCTAAGCCCACGCGCGTACTGCGTAAAATATAAGTTTAGATTTTGAATTTTCAATATCGGCTTTTCCATGGAATCACGATTTTCACGCAATCTCCGTTCTTTGAGAACGTCTGTCTGTTCCAAATCTGATAGCCGCATCGTTTTTGATTGTTTCTGTCTTAATCGCATCATTTTATCAAAATATATGTTTTTCTGCCTCATTCCCAGCATCCTCTACTCATGCACGCTCCCCGGATCCATCAGCCGCCCCAGGCTCTGCCCGATCGCCTGAAATCCCAGCGTTACCAGCACCAGTGCCGCGCCCGGAAAGAGCGCCAGCCACCATTTTCCGGTAATCAGGTACGACATACTCTCGGATAAAATAACACCGATCGCCGGTTGCTCGGAGGAAAGGCCGAAGCCCAGAAAGGTCACGCCCGCCTCATGAAGAATCGCATGGGGAAAGAGAAGAATTAACCCGGTTACAAATTGCCGCGATACCTGCGGTACTATGTGGTTCCAGGCAATCCACCAGGGCTTTTTCCCCAGTTTTTCGGAGATCCGCACATACGGACTGTCCCGGATCTGTAAGATTTCCGCCCGCAAAAGCCTCGCCAGGGACGCCCAGTGCGTCAGGGCAATCCCGGCTGCCACACCCCGGAATCCCTTTCCCAGACTGTAGGAAATCAGGATCAGGAGAAGCATGTGCGGGATTCCCATTACCAGATTAATCAGCCCGCATACCAATGAATCCATCAGGCCCCCGCCAAGCGACGCCAGCAATGCAAGCGCCAATGCCACCGCGGCGCTGATCGCCGCGGTCAGAAGCCCCAGCCGGATGCTTAAAGAAAGCCCCGCAACCGTCCGTTTCAGCATATCCCGCCCCATCCAGTCGGTTCCAAACAGCCCGCCGGTTCCCGGAGGCAGGTTTTTTCTCGCAAAATCGACCTGCTGTGCGGCATCCTCCCAGACGATTCCAAGCACTGTCACCAGAATCAAGAAAAGGAGGGAAATTCCCAGCAGCCAGAGTGTTTTCTTTCTCATGCCCTACCTCCTTTCCTAAGTCTCGGATCGACCAGCCGGTACAGCCCATCCGCCGCTGCATTTCCTGCAAATACAAGCACGGCACTGATGAGTGTAATTCCCAGCAGAAGCGGGATATCGCTTCCCAGCCCCGCCGTGACCGCCGCCTGTCCGAGTCCCGGATAGGAAAAGACCTGTTCCACCAGCACCGAACCGCCGAAAATCTCGCTGATCGAGCCAAATTGCAGCGTAATTACCGGGAGAAGCAGGTTGCGGAGTCCATGCCGAAAAATCAGCCGCCAGCCGCTCTCGCCCCGCGCCCGCGCATAGAGTACGTAATCACTTTCCAGAATCTCAATCACTTTTTCGCGCGTGTGCATCGCAATCGAAGAAATCCCTGTCAGTCCCAGCGTACACGCCGGCAGAAATGCGTGATACAGGCGATCCGCCAGGCTGACCTCGTCCGCCGCCATTCCCACCGGGACACTGAACCCGATTGGGAAGATGGGAAGCTGCACTGTAAAGAGAAGCAGCAGCACCAGCGCCAGCCAGAAGGACGGCGTTCCCGCGATCACGATGCAATAGCCCGTAATCAGGCGATCCACCCACTTGCCCCGTTTTGCCGCCGCTGCAATTCCTAAAAATATCCCCACGATTCCCGAAAACAGCCACGCAGACAGAAGAAGCCACACTGACGCAGACGCCTTTTCCGCGATTACCTCCAGCACCGGTCTGCGGTACAGAAGGGAAATGCCAAAATCACCATGACAGATGCCCGAAATCCAGCTAAAGAAGCGCTTCCAGACCGGCACACCAACGCCCCAGTACGCCTGCAGCTTCTCGATCTGCTCCGGCGCCATCGAGCCGAGCGCCGTCTGCCCGACATTCGTCTGCAGCGGATCGACCGGAGACATCGACACCAGCAAAAACGATACCAGACTGACTGCCAAAAGCAGCAGAATCAGGTGCAGCAGACTGCGCCCAAACCATTTCATCCTACTCATAGTACCACCGATCGACATTGTTGACGATGGACCAGCCGTGACCGTGCGGATGCACCTTCTGCTCTGCGACATGAAGCCCGTCTCTCACCCAGTACAGATGATCGACATTTACCAGCCAGATCCACGGAAGATCACCCTCGGCTGAAACGCCCGTCTCGCCGTCCCACTGCGCCGTTTTCCACAATTCATACGAACTTTCCAGATCCGGTGCTTCCAGGGCCTCATCCATATAAGCGTCCACGGTCTCATTCGCATACGGCGAATATTCTGCCAGCCCCGTATCTGCCTTTGTATGGTAAATATTATAAAATTCCATCGGCGTGTGCGCGCCCCAGCCCCAGAGAAGCGGCTGCGACTGTGCCTCGTCATATGCGGTATCCCAGCCGGTGCCGCGGATCGATGCGTCAATTCCAATCTCTTTTAACTGCTGCGCCGTATCGGCTGCCAGCGCCTGACGCACCGAATCCCCGGTCGGATAGAGAAATTCCAGAATGGCTTTCACTCCATCCTTTTCGCGGATGCCGTCAGCATTTTTCTTCCATCCCGCCGCATCCAGCATCTCTTCCGCCTTCTCCACATCATAGGAAATTTTCTCCATTTCATCGTTGTACCACGGCATCTTGTCACAGACACTATATGCCGGGCTGCCGTACCCATTTAACACATGATCGATCATTTCCTGCCGGTCAATCGCCAGGTTGATCGCCCGGCGCACCTGCACATCCGCGGTAAAATCATTGCCGATTTTTACGCCATCCCCCCGTACCGTCTCCGGCACTGCCGGGAGGTTAAATCCACGGTTGTCCACCGTCTCACAATCCAAAAGACTGAATTCTGGAACCGACTGGTCTGCATAGGACGCCGCCGTGTACGCCACATCCACCTGCCCGGCGCGCACCGCCGCAAATGCCGCATCCTCTTCCATAAAGAGAATCGTGACCTGCCGCATCTTCGGCGCATCCCCATAATAATCCGGGTTGGCTTCCAGAATCACCTGCTGCCCCTTGTCCCACTGTTTCAGGATATATCGCCCGGAACCGATCGGATGTGTGCCGTAATCCGTTCCATATGCATGCTCCGGCACAATTCCCGTCACCGCCATCGTGTATGACCAGATAGCAAACGGGCGTTCCATCTCAAACACAACCGTCACATCATCGATCGCCTCCGCCTGTTTCAGCATTGAAAAATCGTTGACGGAACTCGTCTTTTTCAATGTGTTATAAGTGAATGCCACATCCTCCGCGGTCAGCGCCTCGCCATCCGTGAATTTCGCATCGTCGCGGATCGTCACCGTCCATGTCATTCCATCCTCGGAGGTCTCCACATCCGTCGCCAGATCATACCCGATACTCAAATCTGCTTCTGTCACCGTCAGGGTGCTCTGGATCAGCGGTTCATGCATATGCTCGCCCGCGCCCCAGCCATATGCCGGATCAAAGCCCGCCTCCGGCTCTGAAGTCGGCGGCATCGCGATAATAACGCTTGTTTGGGTATTTTCCGCTGCATTTTCGCCGTTTTCAACATTTTCTGTCTGTTCTGCGCCGGAACCGCCTTTCTGCGCCTGATTTCCAGCGTTTCCGCATCCGGAAAGCATAACTGCCGCCGCTAAGGCAGCGACGCCAAGCGCTCTGGCTTCTCCGAACACTTTTCCAGTGATTTTGTCTGTATTTTCTCGTTTTTTCATATTTTCTGTTGTACCCCTATATTTTTCTTTATGAAACAAAAGGATATCAGAAAAGCGCGATCCCTGCTGAACCGCTGTACCTTCCTGGTATCCTTCTCCATTTTTCTTATTTATTTTATGTGCGGCTATTTAACTCGCTTCTCTGCCAACAGCATAGACACCTGATTCCTATTTTTTCGTTCCCCCGCTTCTGCAAGGCAGCATCTGCTTGTGCAGCGCTGTTTTCTTTTTCTTATATACATTTAGACTCATTTTAGATGTCTGTTATCTTATTATTATTCCGTCGGCGTCGTCTTTCTCACATTCGTCTCCAGGAAACGGTTATATCCGAGCCAGCCCGGATTCTCCCCGCCGCTCTTTAAGACTTCCAGCATCGTCTCCATCTTCGCATCGGTATTGTCCGCGAAATTCAATGCCAGCGCCTCCAGAAGCGCCGGTTTCTTCGGGGAACCGTACTCTAATTCGCCGTGGTGCGCAAGGATGCAGTGCTTTAACTCCGCCGCTGTCTTTGCCGGGAATCCCGGAATCTCCTTAATACGGTCTGCAACCATCATCGTGCCGATCACGATATGACCTAAGAGCTGACCGTCGTCCGTATAATCATTTTCCGGAAACGCGGATAATTCCTGCACTTTTCCGATGTCGTGGAACAGCGCCGCCGTCAGAAGCAGATCGCGGTTCAGCGCCGGATATGACTTCGTGTAGAAATCACAGAGTTTCATAACACTTAACGTATGTTCCAAAAGTCCGCCCACAAAACCATGATGCACACTCTTCGCCGCCGAATGGAAGCAGAATTTCTTCACAAACGCCTTATCTTCCAGGAAATAGCTGGATGCCAGCTTTTTCAGGTACGGATTCTGGAAAGACTGCACCAGAGCCGTCAGCTCCTGATACATTATCTTGATATCCTTTGAGCTGACCGGAAGGTAATCACTTTCCTGATACTCGCCCTCGTCTGCCTTGCGTATGCGCTTGATATTTAACTGGTTGGAACCCTGGAAAACCGTCACATCGCCGTCCACATAGACGTACTGCAGCGGCTCAAAATCATTGATGCCCGGGGAACTTAAATCCCAGATTTTGCAGTCTACCGTGCCTGTTTTATCCTGAAGCAGCACGGAAGCGTACTCTTTTCCGTTTTTCGTCACCGCGTGCTGTTTCGTCTTACATAAATATACGTCCGAGACTCTCATTCCTTCCCGGAACTGTTCAATATATCTCATTCTGCCTATATCCTCCTGAATTTCTATCTGGCGCGCAGAGATACCAAAAATGGAATTTCCGTGTATCCGTCGCGCCCTTTCCGCATCACATTTACCGATACAGACACGCCGCTCGCGGAATTTTCAATCTGCGCCTGGAGATCTTTGAAACTTCCGATCTCCTTTGTGCCAAATTTCACAATAATATCGCCGGGCTGGATGCCAGCGTCATATGCCGGGCTGCCGGAGACTGCCTCCGTCACGTAAACGCCCGCCGGAATGCCGCTCCCCTGCATCGCACGGCTCACATCCTGTCCCAGGATGCCCAGATATGCCGCCGAAGCGCCATTCGTCAGCCGCTCCAGAATCGGCTTGTAGCTGGAAATGGTGTACGCCGCCGTCCGATCCGTACAGCTCTCGCTGCGGCAGGACTCCGATGTCCAGCCGACCATCTCTCCGGCTGTATTGATCAAAAAGGTACCCGTCTGCGAATTGCTGCTGATATCCGCATACAGGATCCGCGTCAGTCCATCTGTAATCTGCACATTGCGCGCCACGTAGGATACCGTTCCGAACGAAAGCGAATGCACCTGTCCGGACGGACCGCCGATACCTACGAGGACATCGCCTGCCTTGACCGTATATGAATTGGCAAGTGAAAGCACCTGCACCTTTTTCCGCTCTTCTTCCGGCAGATTGCCGGACGGCACCGCCACAACTGCCATTCCGAGCACTTCGTCAATCTGGCGCACTGTACCAGCGATCTTCGTTCCATCCGAAAATCTCACATTGATCGAATCTGCTGCCCGCACCGCATCGGCGTAAGTAAAGATCAGAAATTCTCCATCACTCTCCGCGATGACTGCACCTGCATAATCACCCGTATTTTCCACCGGGTTTCCAAATATATCCGTATCCTGTTTGCCGGAGCTGACCGTCACGATCGACTTATCACCCTGTTCCCCGATTCCACGCAGCACCGACGTCATCGAATTGAAATTGTCTGCGGAAAACTGATAGCTGGAAAGCGCCTCGCTGACCGCCTCATCAATCTCCTGCTCCATTTGTTCCGGCTGCGCTGTCATATCCGCATCTGCACCGTCCGACGGCGAAACAGAGTCCGGATCGTCCTTGGAAAACTCGACTGAGGATGTCTCCTGCATCCCATTTTCCTGAAAACACCGATCCGCAAACGGCTTTACCGCCGCAAACGAAACCGCCGCGACTCCTCCAAATGCGGCTGACGCGCATACAAAGAGAGCCACCCGCTTCGCAATCTGTTTTCTGGTCAGCGGCGGCTTCACTATCGTTTCTCTCATGAATTCCCGTTTTTCCTTTTTTTCAAGTTCTTCTGAATCCGGCATTTCACTTTCCCCTTTGCATAACATATCCTAATTATACTTTCCTTCTTAAGGTTATGCAAGAAAAAAGTGCGAATGCTTGGCTAGACGGCGGGGAATGTGATATAATGTGAACACTTGACGAGGTCTTTTCGAGTCTAGTGAGAACTTATACCTGACCACTTAATGAGGTCTTTCACGAATTTAGTGGTCACGGTATCATGTGAACACCATTTAAATTAAGAGGATTACCACAACATGAATGAAAAAGCATTAAAAACTCTCGAATATACAAAGATCATCGACCAGCTCACGGAGTACGCCTCCACGGAGATGGGAAAACAGATGTGCCGGGAACTGCAGCCGTCCTGTGATCTGGGGACGATCCGGCAGAGCCAGACGGAGACGACCGATGCCCTGACGCGCGTCCGCATGAAGGGAAGTCTCTCCTTCGGCGGCGTGAAGGATGTGCGTGGTTCCATGAAACGTCTGGAAATCGGAAGTTCCCTGGGGATCCCGGAGCTTCTCGCTGTCAGCTCCCTGCTGACAGTCGCTGCCCGCGCGCAGAGCTACGGACGCCATGAGAAATCCGAAGAATTTCCAGATGATTCCCTCGATGAGCGCTTCCGCGCCCTGGATCCGCTGACGCCGGTCAACAATGAGATCAAGCGCTGCCTGCCATCCGAGGATGAGGTCAGCGATGACGCAAGTCCGGGACTTGCCAAAGTGCGCCGCTCCATGAAGATCGTGGGCGGACGCGTCCATACCCAGTTAAATTCTATTTTAAATTCCAGCCGGACCTATTTACAGGATGCCGTCATCACAATGCGCGACGGGCGCTATTGCCTGCCGGTCAAGGCTGAGTATAAATCCCAGGTACCAGGCATGGTGCACGACCAGTCCTCAACCGGTTCGACTGTATTTATCGAGCCGCTCGCGATCGTCAAGCTGAACAACGAACTGCGCGAGCTGGAAATCCAGGAAAAACGGGAAATTGAATTTGTTCTGGCAGCTCTTTCCAGCCAGCTTATGCCTTACACCGACGCGATCCTCTCGGATCTTTCGATTCTGGCAGAGCTCGATTTCATTTTCGCAAAGGCAGCTCTTTCCCGCCACTATAACTGCGTGGAACCGAAATTTAACAACAAACGGTATATCAATATCAAGGACGGACGCCATCCGCTCTTAAATCCGAAACAGGTCGTTCCGATCAACATCTGGGTTGGCGATTCGTTTGACCTTCTGATTGTGACGGGTCCAAACACGGGTGGTAAAACCGTTTCTTTAAAAACCGTCGGACTCTTTACCCTGATGGGGCAGTCAGGACTCCATATCCCGGCATTTGAGGGATCCGAGTTGGCTGTTTTTGACAATGTATTTGCCGACATTGGCGATGAGCAGAGCATCGAGCAGAATCTGAGTACATTCTCCGCCCATATGACGAATATCGTTTCGATTTTAAATGAGGCGGACGCCAATTCGCTCTGTCTCTTCGATGAGCTCTGTTCCGGTACCGACCCGACCGAGGGCGCGGCGCTGGCGATTGCGGTTTTAAATTTCCTGCACAACATGACCTGCCGGACGATCGCAACCACGCATTACAGCGAATTAAAAGTCTTTGCGCTGACCGCGCCAGGCGTTGAAAATGCCTGCTGCGAGTTCAACGTCGAGACTCTCCGCCCGACCTACCGCCTGCTCATCGGTATTCCAGGAAAAAGTAATGCATTTGCCATTTCCCGCAAGCTGGGGCTGCCGGATTATATCATCGACGAGGCGAAAAACCAGATGGAGCAGAAGGACGAATCCTTCGAGGATCTGCTTGCCAATCTGGAAAACAGCCGCGTGACCATTGAAAAAGAGCGCGAAGAGATCGCCTCCTATAAACAGGAAATTGAAACGCTGAAGAACCGCCTCCAGCAGAAGGAAGAACGTTTCTCCGAGCAGAAGGAAAAAATGCTTTCCAAAGCCCGCGAGGAAGCTCAGAAGATCCTTCAGGATGCGAAGGACACCGCCGATCAGACGATCCGCAACATCAACAAGCTTGCCAAGTCTTCCGGCGTCAATAAAGAACTGGAAGCTGAGCGGACCAAGCTACGCGGCAAGATCCAGGATGTAGACAAGAAACTGGCAGTTAAGAAAACCGCCGCACCGAAAAAAACCGTTTCCGCGAAAAAGCTGCGTCTCGGCGATACCGTGCGCGTTCTCTCGATGAATTTAAAGGGAACCGTCAGCTCCCTGCCGAACGCCAAGGGCGATCTGTATGTACAGATGGGAATTCTGCGCTCCCTCGTCAATATCCGCGATCTGGAAATGGTCGAGGAAGCATCCATCACCGGACCGGGACTTTCCGGCACGCATACGGGTGGTTCCCGCGGATCCGGAAGCGGAAGCAGCAAGATCAAGATGTCCAAGTCCTTCAGCGTATCGCCGGAGGTCAACCTGATTGGCATGACCGTCGATGAGGCGATCCCGGTACTCGACAAATACCTGGATGATGCCTACCTGGCGCATCTTCCGCAGGTCCGCGTCGTACATGGTCGTGGAACCGGCGCTTTGAAAGCGGGCGTACACCGCCACTTGAAGAAATTAAGCTATGTCAAGGAATACCGGCTTGGCGAGTTTGGCGAAGGCGATACAGGCGTTACAATCGTGACATTTAAATAAGAAATATCCATAACTGTGAAGGTACTGAACAGTTACAAATATCCAAAAAAACAGGAGGAATCAACATGGCTGAAAAGCAGCGCATTCTCATCGTAGATGACGACTACAACATTGCTGAACTAATCTCACTTTACCTGACGAAAGAATGTTTTGAAACGAAAATTGTCGGAGACGGGGAAGAAGCTCTCCGGGTATTTCCCGAATTTCAGCCCAACCTGATTCTCCTTGATCTGATGCTTCCGGGCATCGACGGCTATCAGGTCTGCCGGGAACTGCGAAGTACCTCCCAGGTGCCAATCATCATGCTCTCCGCCAAGGGCGAAATCTTTGATAAGGTGCTGGGGCTGGAGCTGGGCGCCGATGACTACATGATCAAACCATTCGATTCGAAAGAGTTGGTTGCCAGAGTCAAAGCCGTTCTGCGGCGCTACCAGCTGCCGGTGCAGATGCCTGCATCGTCCGTGACCGAACAGCATGGCAATTTTGTCGAATATCCGGATCTCATCGTCAACCTGACGAACTACTCCGTCATTTACAACGGACACTCGATCGAGCTGCCGCCGAAGGAACTGGAACTGCTCTATTTCCTCGCGTCCTCACCAAACCAGGTATTCACAAGGGAGCAGCTTCTCGACCATATCTGGGGATATGAATACATCGGCGACACGCGGACGGTAGATGTCCATATCAAGCGGCTCCGTGAAAAAATCAAGGGCAACGACAAGTGGGCGCTGACGACCGTCTGGGGGATTGGATATAAATTTGAGGTGAAACGGTAACTGTTAGTGAAGAACTGAACTGTTGCGTGAAGAGGTAACCGGAGGTTTACCATGAAATCAAACCACTACACACATTCTCTTTATTATAAACTGCTGATCGGCTATCTCATCTTCGGTCTGCTTGGATTCATCACGATCGCGACCATCTCATCTGAGATGACCTACCACCATCTGGTGGAACGCGAATCGGAGGTTCTGTATGACGAGGCGACCATGATTGCCGATCGGTGCAGCAAAGCCTACGAGGGCAAAACCATCAATCTCGACTCGGCATACCCACAGCTCGAGGCGGTTTCCGCCTATCTGCAATCGGATATCTGGATCCTGAACCATGAGGGCACCATCGTTGCGGACAGCAGCGACAGTCGTACCGGCATCGCAATCGACGATTTCGACCCGACCGCACAGGGCAACCGGCTCTATTCCATCGGACAGTATTACAACCTGTTTGACAGCAAAGTACTCTCCGTTTCCGCCCCGATCACAGGCAATATGAAGACCTACGGCTACATCGTGATTCATATGCCAATCCAGAACATTGAGACGGAACAGAATGGATTTCTGAATATTGTTTACATAACATCGAGCATCCTGTTCTTCCTATCCCTGGTGGTGCTTCTGGTATTTACAAAAGTGGTCTATTTCCCACTCAAAAAGATTACGGTCGCAGCCAATGAATATGCAGCCGGAAACCTGGCACACAATATCCCGATTACCACCCACGACGAGATCGGCTATCTCGCCAGCACATTAAACTATATGTCCAGCGAGTTAAATGAAATGGAACAATACCAGCACAATTTCATCGCGAACGTATCACACGATTTCCGCTCGCCGCTGACCTCCATCAAGGGCTATCTCGAGGCGATTCTCGACGGCACAATCCCGCAGGAACTCTATCATAAATACCTGCACATCGTCATTTCCGAAACCGAACGCCTCAACAAGCTGACCCAAGGTATGCTGACACTCAACTCCCTGGACAGCAAAGGATACTTAACCCGAACCAATTTCGATATCAACCGGACGATCAAGGATACCGCCGCAACCTTCGAGGGCACGTGTAGCGCAAAAGGCATCACGTTTGACCTGACCTTTGCGGATAGCATCCAGATGGTCTACGCCGATCTCGGAAAAATCCAACAGGTTCTCTACAACCTGATCGACAACGCGATCAAATTCAGCCACGAGGATTCGATCATTTACATCCAGACCTCCATCCGGTATGAAAAAATCTTCATTTCCGTCAAAGACACCGGCATCGGCATCCCGAAGGACAGCCAGAAGAAAATCTTTGAACGTTTCTACAAGACCGACTTATCGCGCGGAAAAGATAAAAAGGGGACCGGACTGGGGCTTGCGATTGTCAAAGAGATTGTTCAGGCACATGGGGAAAATATCGACGTTGTCAGCACCGAGGGCGTGGGGACGGAATTTATTTTCAGTCTGCCGAAGGCGACGGCGCTATAGCAAATTGAAACTGTCCAATCCCTTCGCAATTACAGCAAATCTTCCATCTGGCATCCCAGTGACCGTGCAAGCGCACGCACGGTTTCTGCGGATGCTTTTTGAATCTTCTTTTTTCCCTGTTCATACTGCTGAATACTCCGCAGCGTAACCCCCGATTGCTCTGAAAGATCCTTTTGGGTATATCCCGCCATCTTCCGGATCCGCCGCAACGCGTTTTTCCCCTGCTCTTTTCTTCGAATGATTCTGTCTGCCGCCTCAACAAATTTATCCTCCGGAGCTTCATGAAGTGCCGGATACATTTCCACAACCTCCCGGACCGGAAGCCCTGCTTCAATTTCCTTAAATTTCTTCTCACTGTACCACTGATAATACGCCAGTATCCAGCCACTCCAATACTCTCTGGAACAGGTAAATTCTACCTGCGGTTCCGGCAGTTCGTCCTTTTTTCCCGCTTTTCGAAGCACTTCCTCCGCAAGCTCCGTTCCAGAAAAGCCGCTCACTACTCTTGGTACACCTTCCCCAAATTTTTCTGCATACCCGGTTGTAAGAAACAATTTCCAAAAATCTTCCAGATCCATCCCACAGGCATTGACCGCATAATCTGTCATTTCCCCCAGATTCCTCATCGCATCATCCAGATATTCAATCCCATAAGCGCTCATCCTCAGCCGACACCTCCCCTCGAATCAAATCCCGCATATAAATACCGTCGATATCATCCTCTTCCACCTTTTTCCGGTATGCATTTCTAGCTTGCTCATCCCTGGCTCTTCGTTTTACATAATATTCCACTGAATCTACTCCTTCATAAGAAAGAAAGTGTATCGCCTGAAATGCCTTCTGACTCTTTAATACATACTGCTCTCCCAATTTTCCCAACCGCATCGCATACGAAAGCTGCTCTAACGATATTTCATTATTTACAAACGCCCTTGCAAATGAAAAATACGAATCATCCGCCCGGTACCCAATCACCACATCATATCCGTCCACATCCGGGAGGAAATGTTCCAGCAGCCACTCTCTTCCCCGTTTCATGACCGCCGAAGAAAGGCGGATTTTCCGGTATTTCATCAAAATCGCCAGCCAATGAAGAACGCTGTAGTGCTTCTCCATCAAATTTAAAATCAAAAGACCGGTTTCATCCATTTCATACTGATTCACATAGCCGTCCTCCCGCTCGGCGCACGACCACTCCTTCGCCAGCTCCAGACTCTCCGTACAATAAAAGCCCTGTCCGTAGTCATTATAGACCTTTCCCTGACCATACATAGGAGTAGAAATAATTTCCAAGGAACCGTGATATAAAATTTTTCTCATTCTGAGGCAACCTCCTTATCTATTATGGGAGCAAGTAGAAACATGGGGTATATAAAAAATAGATTCGTTTTAATAAAAATAACTCTATAGAGA
>OODE01000440.1_pt1 | contig 35960 bp, 50 predicted proteins | sample 1671771 | NCBI WGS metagenome assembly OODE01 (sample SAMN06348191, study PRJEB24527) | human gut metagenome | biome: human gut; feature: ankylosing spondylitis patient; material: feces | host: Homo sapiens | place: China | collected 2015-10 | reverse complement strand
AAACAAATATATATTATATGCTATTTTCATTTTAATTTCTTACTTATTCCTGTTAATTATAAAATGCCGCAAGCTGTATCATCTGGAAAGGATGGTACTTTTTTTGTGCAACTTTAACAACAAAGATTCAAACAAAAATGCTTCTCTCTGGTCTTTTTTGTCAAATTATGATATAATGGATATAGATACAGGAGAGCTTTCCGAATATATCGAAATGAAAAAAACAGAGAAAGCAATCTTAACTCAGCACCTTGAAAATTTCTATCATATCTGGAAGAATAAACGCGGAGCATATGTTACCTATCTTCCTGACCCATCAAAACCGAAGGGGAGAAGGTCTATTTCTGCTTCTACCCAGGAAAAATTAGAACGAAAAATCATCGACTTTTACCTTGAGGCTCAACGCCATGAGGCAGAAACACAGCGTTTAAATAGCCTATGTACATTGCGGCAGCTGTACCCTCTCTGGTTACAATATAAGGCGTTAGAAACTACTGCCTCTAGTTATATCCGGCGGATAGATAACGATTGGCACGCCTACTATTTAGATGATCCAATCATTGATGAAAATATACTTCAATTTACAAAGGCAAGTTTGAAGGAATGGGCACTAACCAAAATCAAGAAGCATTCTTTCACTAAGAAGCAATATTACAACATGGCTTTGATTATCCGCCATACTCTTGAATACGCTGTTGACCGCGAAATACTTTCAAAAAATCCATACAATGAATTTAAAATTGATGGAAAGCTGTTTCGCAAAGTTAAGAAGCCGGAAGACGCTACACAGGTTTTTTTAACCTCGGAACGTCCTCTGATTGAAGCAGAAGCATGGAACGATTTCTATGAAAACAATCATAGTCCAGCGTTAGCAATTCCATTAGCCTTTCAAACAGGCGTGCGCCTTGGAGAATTAACCGCGTTAAAGACTACTGATATATGCCGTGATGGAAAATATCTCCATATTCAACGGATGGCTCAAAGGGTAGAACGTCAAAGGGAAGATGGTTCTTGGTGTCCAGCTTCGTGGACAACCGTTGAACACGTCAAGTCATCTGCTGGCGATCGTTATGTGTATCTTACCGTAGAGGCTAGGCGAATCCTTCAAATCATTATGGCTTTTAATAAAGAACATCATTTATATCAGGATGATTTTCTATTCTTCCAGAACGGGCGGCATATTACCCCGCTTGTAATAAGTAACTGCATTCGAAAATATTGCCATCACATTAATATAAATCAAAAAGGGATTCACAAAATAAGAAAAACGTATATTTCTGCTTTGCTTGATTCAGGTATTAATATTAATGAGATTCGCAAACAAGTCGGGCATGAGGACGAACGAACGACTTTACATAATTACAGCTTTAACCGTATTGAAACAGCTCAGAATGAGGCAGATATGGAACGGGCACTTTCTTAAATTAAGTCAACCCTACTCAACCCCGGAAACAGAATGTAAAAAACAAAAAAAGAAGCCGGAATCCTTTGAAATTAAAGGTTCCGGCATAAAATGAAAAAGAGCGCGAGACGGGACTCGAACCCGACTCAATTCCCTTATTTTTAAGGCAAAAACAGACTCCGTGTGATATTTCGTGTGATATTTGCCTCAATCTCCAAATTTAACACTCTGATGATTATTGCATTGGTTTTATATCGCCAGAATAGCCCCATTTGAAACAAAGTAATACATTTGCAAATCTTGTTTTATCTTTATCTTTGATTTACTCAATCACTTCGAGTTTTACTCTGTGCCCCTTTTGGCTGTCGTCCAGAGCATAAAAACAAGGGTCTTCGTTTCCTTGTAAGATATCATTGATATCATAGTTCCACCCCCATGCAGACTCAACGGCCAAAGAGCCGGAAACCGTTTCATATATTTCGAAGCTGTCATTCTCTGGGAGTCTTACAATCATCTTGTCAGAGCATGTCGCGGTGCCGGCCTCTCCTCCAAATGTATATACATTTCTTTTTTCTTTGCTCAGCACTCCATAATTTCGGTAAATTGTAAATTTTTCCGATGCCTTGTATAATTTTTCTTTTTTCATTTTTTGACCCTCTCTTTCTTTTTGGTGGGGCGGTTGCCCTCCCCGATAAATTTTATTCGTTGCTCATTTTTCTTCGGCACTCCAGCTGTTCTCCTATACATCCTGGTTTGATGGATTCTCTTGCTCTTAATTCGTATTTTTTCATCTTGTATTCTCCATTCTCTGTTTAATAGCGCGATTTATATATTCGTTTACGCTTTCCTTGGCTGCCGCTGCCCTTTCCTTAATAAGGGCTTTATCACCCTTTGGTACAGTCAAATTGATACGATCATATCTCTCGTTTATAAACTGATTTTGATACTTCACTTGATCAAACTCTTTTTTTACTTTTGGCATCCGTTGCCCTCTTCCTTTCTCTTGCCTTATGATATATAATAGATTCTACAGTTTGGGCGGTTTTGGCAAGTCCGCCGCCCTTTCTGCGTCCCTAAAACCTATTTATTAGGCTTTTCTTCATTTCTTGGCTTTGCATCCACAATTCTTCGGATTAAATCCAAAATTTCATGTTCGCTATGCCCTTTCTCGTCACACCACTCAATGACTTCTTTAATTTCTTTCCTATCCATATCCTCCATGTCGTTCTCCTTTCTCTGCCGCCCAGGTACTTGTTAAGTTTTATGTATTTCCCTTAACTGTTTTTATTATACAACATATTGCGTAATATGTCAATATATATTGCGTAATATGTCAATATATATTTTACTCAACTTAGAAAAAAGAACCTGGCAGGTCGCTCCCCACTCGGTTCTCTCTTTATTCCTCCGCCGTTCCCAGCATCTTAACTATTTCTTTTTCTCGTTCTGACAGCTCCCAGCGTTCCGCTGCTGCCTTCTCCGCTGCTGCCTTCTCCGCTGCTGCCTTCTCCGCTGCTATCCGGTCAGACAGCAAAAGCCCCCCTCCGAAAATTTCCTTTTTCTTCGATTTTTGAGCATCCAGGCGCGTGATTCTAGTGCATTCTCCACGTGCCACTCTAAAATCTACACCGTACTTGGCATACCTTTGTATCATCGCCGCCGTGACAATGTGATCCGGATAATCGTATTTTGGAAGTTGTTTTACCTTCGTAGCTCGCAGCTCATTCGCCTTATCGTTTACCAGGCGTGTCAAATCCGGCGTCGTCTGTGCTATGATATCCGAATCGAGGTTAGTGACAAATGACGTCCGCACGATCGCGCCGTTTTCGTATTCGATATTGCAGTCACAAATAACGTGATTCATCCGTTCCCAAGTCTTCGCCCCGTTTAAGCAGGTCAGCGATGGGGCAAACAGAAAGAATTTAATTCCTCTATCAAGATAGAACTCGCATATCTTCGTTAGAATTGAAAACGGCGGGTTATCAAGCACCACGCAGTCCTTCGGGTATTCCGCATTCTGGTAGTCTCCGCCAGGATAAAACGGGCGGATAATATTCTCCGGACGGATGCCGTACCTCTTGCACGCCCAATCCTTGATTACCTCATAGATCTCCGGCGGTGTATAACAGTCGTCCGTTGTTTTCTTTGGTTTAAATTTTTCTACAAATTCTTCGTAACTCTTACTTTTCATCGGCTCCTTATTCCTACCATTTCCGCAAGCTCGCGAAAATGGTTATAAATCTGCTCTGTAGTACGTTTATTATATGCGGGGGTAGCTTCGACCTCCGCACACACCTTTTCAAAAGTCGGCATGGCTCCCCACCTTGCCGACTTTTCATTTGCCGTTTACTATGCTTTTTTAAGATATTTTGAGCTGCAAAATCCGGTCTTTCCGTTGACGGACACCAGATACCACTTTGTACCGGCGATCGCCGTATAATATCCATAACATCTGACTTTGGTTCCAGTGCTCAGCACCGCGATGATCTTCTTTTCGGTTCCGGCGCCGCTTCGCATGTTAAGGGATGCCGTGGTTGTATATGTACCAGCGATCGCACTATTGGAGGATCTTGCCTTGTCAATGCTTACACTGCCTTCAGCAACCGCAACCGTGTGCGCGTTCCCGCCTGCAGAAGTGACTACAACCGTGTGCCCCTTTGTTTTTGTTACCAGGATATCGCCGCGCACCAGATTATCCGACTTCTGGCAGTGTGCGGCATCCGTGAGCACATCAAATGCCCCTGTCTTTCTCAGTGTCGCCACCTCTGTGCCGGTCGAGAAGTCTCCCACTTTAATACCTGCGTATAAGCAGCAAATCTGAATCAGTTTGGAGCAGTCCACCTCCACGTCCTTAGCGACCTTAGACAAATCATACCCGTATGGTTTGGCGGCTACCAGCGCAGTGTCACGATGATTCTGGCCGTAGCCGAGGTGATTGTTTCTGCATCCAGCCTCCATATCATCTGCGATCTTGTTTCTGATTGCCGGATCCTTTGCGCGAATAACAATCCAGCCTTTCGGGTGCAGGTACCAATCCTGTGTGCTGACTTCCGCGCCGCCTTTTTGATCGCCCGGCTGCCCGCCGTTGATGCCACCAAATTCATTGCTTCTCGCGCTTCCGATTTTTACCATCTCATTCTCCTCTCTATTTTCCCTCCGGGAGGATGACATCTGCCGTCACACCTTCCAGCGCCTGAGCCTCGTCAATCTTAACGCTCGCCGCATCAGTCAGCCCCTCTCCGATGATGTACGCTACCACCGACGCGCCCGCCATGATGATAGCTGTGACCTGTGTCGCTGTATTCTCTGTGCCTCCGGTTGCAACGATCATCATAGACACAAATGATGCAACTGCCGTCCACAATTTTCTGCTTGTCAATTTTCTAGTCCAATCAATTTTTTTCATTTTGTTTTCTCCTCTCAATCATCGATCGTATGTTTGGCAAGGATCCGCTGATCCATTTCCTTTTTCTCGTTCTCTGCGTCCTGCAAGTCTTTAAAGGCTTCCTCCAGGTCTCCGTTGTGGCGACCGTCTACGATCGCCTTGTAAATCCAAAAAAAGCAACGCCCCTGCCGGTGCTGGATCTTGTCATTGATTCTCAGACGTTCCTCTTTCTCTTTCTGACGTGCCTGATCCTCTAACTCCTTTTGAGTCAATCTTTTGTCGAGATATCTATATGCAAATTTAAACATGATCCCAATCACGCCGCCAGACCCTACCATAGCTACCAGGAGCGTCTCTAAAAACTGCTCAGTCGTCATACGCTAACGCCCTTACTATCCTTTCCAGGGTGTCCCCCCACATCCACATCAATATTTTTTTCATGATAGCGCCTCCTCTCATAGATTCCTAGCCTCCAGCTCTTCCTCGTCTAGGATTTTATCAACCCTCTCAAGCTGCCGGTCCAATTCCGGATCGTCTATCTCTATTCCGTGCTGTTCGATCACTGCCTGCTGTTTGCGGACGATATCAGACATGATCGAGACTACTTCGCACATCTTGTCGAGTATCTTAAACAAATTCATTTTTTGCCGCGATAATCTCCTTCATTTCGTTCTCAGTGATCCACCCTTTTTTGACGGCATTTTTAAGCGCCGCTTCTGTTAGTCTGCCCTCTTTATAGAGCTTTTTTAACCTCTCATACATGGTCTGTCCCTCCTATCCTAACTGTGCAATGATTAACTCGTTGATCACCTCGTCCTGACCCGCCACCGTGGTCTCCAGCTCTTCTACCCTGGCTTTCAGAGTCTTGTTTTCTTCCAGGGTTTCCCGTTTCTTGGCTGCCTCCAGCCAGATCTCGCGGTTACTCTCAATCGTTTCTTCCAGACCGACTCGGTAGGACGTTTCCAAGGCGTAATGATCTGCCCTGTAGGCGGTGTTTCCATCCTCGTCCCGATATTCCTCAATGTTTTCGCAAAAATGGGCTACCGCCGCCCCTCCGGGCATCTCATGCAGCACCTCTAACCACGTTTTCCTCGGTTTCTCGCTGTAATTTTCTTTCATCGCTTATGATCCTCCTTAATTTGATAGTGCCGCCTATGTACGGCTGGATATCTGATCTAAACAGCATCTCGGAGTCTGTGTGATGCAGCCTTCCCATGTATGCCATCATTCCGGCAGCGTTCCGGGCATTGACATGACTCCCGAGCTTGCAAATCCGTTTGGCTTTGCGCTTAACCCGCTTGAGGATTGATTTTCTCAGCTCCAGGTGCCCGTCCGGGTAAAACTTGCAGCCCAGGAAGTCCAGCGCCCGGCAGCTCTTTTTATACGTCCTCCAGTTCTCCCGGTTCGGGAGCCTGCAGAACGCCTCCCACTTTCTCCAGGTCGTCTTGCTCCGCATCCGGAACACCTGCCAGTCATGTTTCATCGTCAGGTTTTTCCTGGCGAGCTCTTGGGCGATCATTGTCCGGCATTTATGCAGCTTACGCTTGTTTGGTCCTATAAGCACCATATCGTCGATATAGCGATAGTAGCCGTAGTCCTTACCAAGAAACGCCTTGATTTTGTGATCTACATCCTCCAGCAGGAGATTGCAAAACCATTGCGAGGTGTAGTTCCCAATCGGGATTCCCTGCGGACAAGAATCTATAATCACACCGCACAGCCACAGGACCCGCTTGTCCTTAATCTTCCGGGCGAGCGTCGCCTTTAAAACCTCATGGTCGATTGACTCATAGTAGTGATGCACGTCCATCTTGGCCACGTATTTAACTTTGTCCGGATGCTTCCGGATCCGTTTGCGTATCGCTTTCCGGATGCGCTTATCTCCCCGCTCTGGAATCGAACCGCAATTGTAGTGATACATCCCTTTTAAGATGTATGGGGATACTACCTGCATTAGTGCGTGATGGATACACTGATCTGGGAAAAATCTGGGCTTTGCAATCCTCCGCTTTTTCTGGCGGATTCCGTCGTTGATTGTCTTGTATGCGTATTCTGACGGGACATATGCCTGACTGAGCAGCATATCCCGGATGACTTCCGCATAGTGATCCAGCCGCCGCAGAATGTGTCTCACATTTCGCTGTCTCCGCTTTTTCTCAGAAGCTTTCCAGATTGCTCGCTTTATGTTGTCTAAATCGCAAATCTGCTCGTATAGATAGCCCGCCCGCTTGGTGCGGATCAGGCTCTTTGTCATTTGTATTTGTTGGTGCAATGGTAAATTACCTCTTATTCTGACCTCGCGGACGGTCGAGAATTAACCTACTAGCCCGCGCCATTTATCGGTCGTATTTTTGCCAAGTGGCAAGGGATAGAGGGGCGCATCATCTATCAAAAGTTAGGTGATATCTAAAAAACAAAATCAGAAAGAGGACGAGAGCCGTAGTTCCAGTTCGCGTTCCCGAACCCGTTGTTGCAGTTGCGATAGCGCGGCGAGACGTTCGCGCCATTGTTGAACGTGCCGCCGAAGAACGGGCGCTGCCCGTTTTTATTTTTCCAGCAATTCGCAGCTTCATAGCTTCCTGAGCCTGCTCCGCCTCCTACTACTTCCGGCATTGATAAAAGCGGATAGTCCTTGATGTAATGCTCTTTTTTGATATATCCAGACAGTTCAAAATTGTTGCTATTGTCCGGATTTAACTGCAGGCTCTGATCCAGTTTTGTGTAGCCCTCGTAGGTGTCGCTGTATTTTGACGGGTCTTTGCAGACGTACATCTCCAGCACACAGTCTGTCTCATTAAATTTGAGGTTCAGACCATCCACACCTGTGTGGAGCATTCCGAAGAAGTCCTCCACCCACAGGCAACGGTTCGAATGCAATCCGTCATTCGGTCCACAAGTTCCATTTGGGGATGCCATTTCGATTGTGCTTCCAGTCCGCTGGCAGCCTCTCCAAATCATCGCTTCCGGAGTCACATTAAATGCATCGCCATCTACCACGATATCAATCCCACCATCTACCGCCGTTGAGGTCTTAATCTCTGTGATTTCTCTATTCTGTGCGATGGAAGCATTCCATACCGCCGTGCCAATGTTGACGATCTGACCGACCGCAAACTTGGTAGCGTCTGCCTGTTTTACTGTGACCGTATTGGTGCCGGTCGCTGTGTTTAATGCTGCATATGCCGATCCGCCCGACTCCGAAAAACCTCGTCCATAGGTGTCTCTTGCGTTTGAGTCTGCCGACATGATATCCAGCAACGCCGCAAATACCTCCCACGCCCAAACGTCGATAATCTGCCAGTTATCACCGTTTGTCTTGACTTTATTCCGGTAATTTGTACAGGATGTGTTATAAGTCGGGATCACTCCAGCTACCGAGATATAATGACCGGCTGCGTCCACGTAGCCCAAGAAGCATGGGAAATAAAAGTGATCCGGCTTCGTTCCATCCGCTCTCTGCATGAGGTTCTTGACACTCACGGATGCCGGGTAGCGATCTGTCTGTGCGATGATTTTATATTCCCAATTCTGACCGGTGCTGTCCTTTGCAAAATAGTGCGAGTAATACATATCGGACGGGATCTCGTCCATGACAGACGTTCCTGCTGCCGCGCCGGTCTTCCCGTACCAGTCGAAATCCGGATCGCCCAGATATGCGACCGCCTCCCCCGCCATCGTCAGGTTGCACGGTCTGATTTTATTGTACGGCCAAAGATTCATGAGGTCGTTCTCTACATCTTCGTTACCGCGTGCAAACTCTACAGTCGCGCCGGTTGCCTGACCGATCCTCGTCCACTTTGTGCTGCTCTGCGGCGTGCCATCGTCCGCGCACATCCTCTTGATGCCTACCATCGCCGCAGATGACTCCTCCAGCGCCTGGACTCTTTCCTCTAATGCCAGTAAATCCTCTTCACTTGCCACTCCTCCGGCTGTGATGGTGATGGACACATTCTCGGCATTGCCGACCGAGAGATACAGATAATATTTAAGAGATCCTGGAGTCTCGCTGTTATAGGCTGGCATCCAGTCCGGCTTGTCCGGTTTTGTAACCATGATACTATAAAGGACTTCTTTACCATCTCCGCCTTTGGCATAGACGCCGAGTTCTGTCACGTAGTAAGCCTCTTTTACGTCCTTATTTGTCGCGATCAGACTCAATCTACAAGTGGACTCGTTCGCGACCTCTACCTTGCTGATACCAAAGTAGTCCTTTCCGGATTTGAGCGTCAGCATCTTTTCCAGCGTCGCCGCGCTCTCAGTGCCGGTATATGTGCCGTTGCCGAGCTGGAATCTGGTAAATTCGATCTTTTCGCCTGCTAAACTTTTGGCATGCAGTTCTCGTCCCTTCTCGGTCAACAGGTTTTTGTAAATGTCTAACATTTTTTGACCTCCCTTTTAAATCAATAAACTATAGTGGCCTGTATATCCGCCATCGCATGGGTTCCCGCCCAGCAATCTGCAATAACTTTAATCACATCGCCCTTTTTTGCCGTAAATGACTTATTAAACATGGTCCCGCGCCAGGCGTAACTATTGCCGCTGTCGATGTTCCGGCTGTCAATGACTACGCCATTCTTCCGGATTTCGCAGGTGCTTCCACGGTTTCCGTAGCTGGCAGCTCCTCCGCCGTAGTAGACCATTCCATCACGCGGCATGGTAAAGCTCTGTTCCTGATACCCCTCCGATGTTCCAGAGCCAAATCCTCGCGCCGAGAACGCAGATATGCACGCCTTCCCGATCAGAGAATCGACGTGTTTCTTTTCAAGCCACACCTCTGCGCACATAGTCCCGGAGCTGTTCTGCCATCCGCTGTAAAAACCTCCCGGCATCCAGTTAATGAGGTACGTCTTTCCGTCCGTGTGGTTGTACCAATAGGCATTCTTGGAGACTTGCGAGCTGCCTCGATTTGCCGCTTTACCATTTACTTTCTTTCCGTTACTCCAACCGCCTGTTCCCGCCAGCGTGGTGTCCTCTTCAAGGTTTCCAGGTGTCTGTGACTTGAGATCCTTTGCCACCACTTTTCCGCCGTCGTAAAAGCCCATCTGGACGCTGTACTCTTCGCCAGCGCTCAGGATCTTTGAAACTGTTCCGCGATTTACTCCAGAGCCGATCACTCGCCCATCTGGTCCATATGCCACTTTCCCTTCTCTTAGATCGACGTCGGAAAAGTCCGCATCGGCTCCCCAAGTGCCCTCAATCAGGCAAATCGTTTTTCCCGCTGGGATGTTTTCCGGATCGATTCCCAGCTCTTCCGGCTTGCAGCACACAAACGCCCGACCGTCGCCCGGATAACAGCCCCACGGCGGAGATAGGGCGATCTGAACCTCGCCCTCAGAATTTCTCGCCGCCGCAATCTGCGCCGCTCGATGTGCCGGAACATCACCCTGTCCGGCATCGATTGTCGGGGAGCCTTTGGCGGAGGATAAATCCGGCATCGTTCCACTCTGGGGATCTTCTGTTCCGTGCCCCAGAAATTCCGCATTCTCTAGCACCTTCTCCGGCGTTGCTGTCAGTTCATCGACATCGACCGACGCGCCTCCGGTCATCTTTTTTAGCTCCATCCTACACTCCTCCCTCAATCAGCAGCCCGAAATCTCTCGCCGGTCTTTTTTTGTAGCAGGTCAACACGACCTTTCCGTCCTCCGTAAGCGCCCGACCGAATCGGAAGAAAGCAGACTGTGCATCCTGTTCCGCCACTATCTCCGCTGGGGTCGTGGCTGTAGTCTCAGCCCACACTGTCCCCCCTTGCGTCGCTTTGACCGTAGCTTCGATCTCCTGGGTATAAATGGCCACTCCATCCTCTTCGGTGGCTTTCCAGGCATCCGCCAGCGCCACGATATGGATCTCTTTAAATCTGTTTTCCAAGCTCACCATGCGGGTCTCCAGCGCTTTGATTGACTCCGCGTTCTTGCTGATCTGTTTTTGGAGGGTTTCCGCCGCATCCGCACCGAGCGGCAGTTTGAAATACTCCCCATTTTTCCAGATATAGAGCGCCGCGTCCTCTGGATCAACGTAGAGCGTATCTGTGGCACCGACCGCCGGAAATTCTGCCCTCTTATTGGTTATGATGCTTTTCTCGATGTCCTGCCATTCGATGTCATAGCCCTCACTGCTCTTTTTAAATGGCAGCTGTCCCGGCGCTCCTCCGTTAAGAGCGGCGTCCATCCGATTTACCAACTTTTTAAGCTCGACAAAATCCGTAGCTGACACCAGTCCTGTGTCTGTCCTCATGACTACATTGGACGAGCTGGAAACCTCGATATTGATGCGCTCTACTATGTTGGAAATTCCAATCCCATTCTCCGCTGGGAGATAGACTCGCTGCTCATCCGTTACCATTAACGCATAGAGCACCTCGCCATCATCTGGATCTTTGGCGTAGATTCCGAGCTCCGTGACATAGTAAAGATTATCCAGCCCCTTATTGCTGAGGATTACTGTCACTACTACGGTTGCCGGATTTCCGTCCGGAATGTCGATCCCAGAGAAGTTAAATTCCTGCACCGGCTCCCGCAGCTCGTCCGCCGTCTCCAAGTCCTCATCCATCTCCCACACACCGGAGCCGGACACCGCTTTTGTAAATTCTGTAGTCCCCCGATTTGCCTGAGTTTTAGCTATCAGAGCCTTTCCAGCTCTGGTTAAGATTCCCTTTTTAAAGATGCTCATGTCTCACTCCTTATCGTCTGCTCCGATGCTACCGTCAGGGCGCAAACCGGCACGATCTGACGGTTGTCCTCGATCGTCGTGTCGAGCCCGCCCACGATGACCTTGTCCTCCGTCTGAGCCGCCTCGTTAAGTCCGATGTACTCAGCCAGGAATGTAGCGCGCTCCGGGTCATCGATGTGGATATCATTGGATATGATCCCCAGCTCTTCCGCGCTCATTGCCACCATTGCCGCCCACTGGGTCTCCTCCGTGTGCTCAACGGCGATGTATCTGAGGACAGATGATTTGTTTTTTGCTTTTTCAATGATACGTGCAAATCGTTCATACATCATCGGCTCCATCTGTGCACCGGTGATAATATCAAACGTGCCTGGTGTTCCAGAGCCGTCCTCAAATTCGTACCACGGCACGGACTTGCCCTCCCCGAACACTGTCCGGATCAGGTCGTCCACGCTCTCCTGTGTACCCGCTTTGAGGTACCAGGCAAGCGAATTTTTGATGATTGCTCGCTTTGTCTCAATGTCCATCGACTCATCATAGTATTGAGCACGTGACTCTATCGCCATGTAATCCAGGATGTTTTCCGGCTGCTCATCTATCGCCGCATACATAAGAGTACGGCGGCTGAAGGTAAGCAAGAGCCGCATCGCTCTCTCGATCGCATAACTGAGTGCCTGCATCTTCGGCTCATTTTTGAGGACTGACGGCAGGAGATCTTTTGGTCCTCCATCCGTGATCTTAATCATCCTCAAGCCCTCCGTATACCACATTGATTCCATCCTCTTTAATGTCAGCCACCGCGATATCCTCGACAACGGTAAACACCGGCTTTGTTATTCTCATACGCTTGACACCCGTCGCCTTGATGCGCTGCTGCAGCTCATCCGGATTGATGTCACGCCCGATCTTTGACTTTTGCCAAAGGACGTAATCATCGACCGCCTTTTTGACCTCCTCGCCAATGCTGTCCGCTCTGGCTTTATCCGCCCGGCTGATCCAGTACGTCAGCGAGATCTCAAATTCCGACCGCTCCGGAGCCTTTACGATGACCGTGTCGGTCAGCATCTTCCGCCCCGGCTGCATCATGTACTCTTTTAACCCAGACAGGAATTCTTCGCCCGGCAGTTCCCCATCTTGCAGGAGGCACAAAATCTCCACGACACACGGCTGTGGCGTCCTTGATTTGATGTCTGCGATTGTTTGGTTATAGTCACGCGCGATCTTTTCGTAGGCTGCTCCAGAGCCTCCGGATGTGTAGCCATCCGGTGCAAGGTAGATCTCCTCTTTTAAGTCCTCTTCCGTCTCTGCATCCGTGCCATTCTCGGACGCTGTGACATTCTTCGCTGATTTAATCATCGGGACAAAATCTACCATATATTTAAGATCCCCTACACCGTAGATGTTTCCGCCCGTGCCTGGCGTCATGCAGGTGGCGCGCACGTCTGCGTACTGATCCCCGGCTGGAATCTCAGCGTATTCGTTTGTGGCAAAATAGATACCGTCCCCCGCCGTTACTCGGCTACCTGCCGGGATTCCAGTTGCCGACGTTCTGACTGCCGACGCCCAGAAACGGATCGTTGCCGTGGCTCCCGTCGCCTCGCGCGGATAGATTTGTTTCATCGCGCCCAGATTTATGAGATAGTCCCCGAACGCGTGTTTTAAGGTATTCATTTTTCCCGCAAAATCTACTTTTTTTAATCCAAAAAAGATATAATACGCCGCCGTCTGAAGCTTGATTCTCTCCGTGCTTGCCTTTGACAGGACGATCTCCTTGCCGGTCAGCTCGGCGTATCTGTCTTGATACCACTGGATCATGTCTGTTTCCAGCTGCTTCAGGGTGTACCCGTCAATAAAATTTACATCCGGGTACTCCTCCAATGGTTTTAAAACATCACTGCTCATCGTCACCGCCTCCCTCAAATATAATCCGAACCGTTGTCTCCCCAGTGTCCTGGTCGTGCTCAAACGTGATCTCATCTACCGCCACACGCGGCTCATATGTCTCTAACTTCTCGACTATCTCGACAGCGTAGTCATTCTCCATGTCTGGGGTTATCTCGGATAGGGCGCGCCACGATGTTCCCAGTTCCCTCGCTAAGGGGATGCTTCCCTCCGGAATGCGGAGTATGTTATTGACACAGTGCTTGATGTCGTCCATCGTGTCCTGATCCATACTGTCCCCAAATTGATAAACCACTCTCATGCTAGTTGTACTCCTCAAAAGTTGCGTCAATCGTGATTGCGTAGACCTCTCCGCGCTTTAACACGATGTCGTATGAGTCGGACAAGCTCGTCAGCTGCGCCCGGCTGCATATGTTTCGACCACCAACCACAAGCGGATGGATCTGTCCTATCTTTCTCCATAGTTTTTCCTCGACCTTCCTCGGTCTCACGCCGAGGGATGCGTTGAGCTCAATTTTTAAAGTGATACTGTCCAAATCTCGCCCCAGCCCCTCAACCTTTGGTTTTCCGCCGATGATGCTGTGCTCCGTCCGGCGGTATGAGCGTTTGCGCTTTAAATCCTTAAACGTGAGGACGCTATCGGAATTTACCTTAAATTTGATCGCACTCCCCCAGTTTCCGATCTTTGCCATTTAATCGCCCCCCATCTCGCTCAGAATCTCGCCTAGGGTTGCCGATCCGGATGCATCGCTAAAACTCAGTCTGCCGCCGGAAACCTTAACAGACGCCCCTGACTCAGCTCCGGAGAAACCGCCAAGCACGACACCCTCCTCTGATCCACTGTCCAGATGCAGTACCAGGACCATCTCGCCCACCGCTAAATGCTGTGGCAAGCCAAGCGGGGAAAATACCAGGAGATCGCCCGTTACCTCATTGCCTCGATCTGGGTAGTTTACCGTCGCAGTCCCCTCCGCCTCGTTAAATGAGTTTACAAACCCGATCCTGATTGCCATGTCTACCTCCTACAGTCTGTTAAATATCCGATATCCAGACACCCTCATCTTGCTCCCGCTGGATCCAGAGATGTTATGCGTTACTTTTTCAACAAAGTATTTGCCGGACAGAATTCCCATGTCCTCCCACTCAATATTGCAAGTCGCCACAATCTCCGGATCCTCCATCGCCGTGAATGAGATGGTGCAGGCTTTCTCGTTCTCCTCGTTGACTTTCGCTTTTGCAATTCTCAGCGCTTCCGCTTCGCTGTCTGCTTTTTGGCTGATGGTTAGGAGACGCTGATCCGTTCCGACTCCTACCGTGATTACCTGCTGCTTGCTATTCTTTTTCTTTTGCGGCACTGTGTAGGAGACGATTGCCCCGGTGTAAGTTCCCACCAGCGATTCTTCCCATTCATATTGACCGTCAAAATCGCTTTCCCGGAATTTTAGCGAGGTTCCACGAACCTCATAGATCGCCTTATCAAAGATAACCAGGGCTTTTTTATAAACTTTGAGATACATTCCCTGTTTTTCGCACATTTCCGCAAGGAATGTGCTATCCGGCTTGTTATCCTGCGTCACTTTTTCGATGACCGGCTCCGCGCCCCAGTAATGGAGATTTGTCATGGCGTACTTCTGAACCATCTGCTCCCCAATCTGCCGCAGCGTGATGTTGCCCCATGTCTTCGAGACGTTTTGCGTGGTAAATGATTCTGCCGCCGGAATGGAGATGCCCTTTACTACACACTGCCTCGGCGTGCCTGTGAACCGTACCGTGTCAAGGGTAAAGTTACCGCAATGATACCGCAGCAGGTCTCCCTCCTGTTTCCAGTTGTGCAAATAATAGGTCACATCAAGATCGTGCTCTTTCTCAAACCGGAAGCCTCCTGACTTGCTCAAAAAGTCAGTCGCACGGCTACAAAAGGTCAATGTGATGTCGTCCGATTTACCAGAGGCGTTATCTGTGTAACTTATCGACTCTAAGAGTCCAGGCGCCCATTCCAGCGGTATGCCGTCATATAAGATCTCAAAGGTCACGTGTCGATCATCCATCTAAGATCCGCCTCCATTCTGGATAATTTTCGGACAGCTTCGTCTCCAGAAATGACTCATCTTCCGGAAGTTTCAGTTTGACGCCCGCTGGAAAGATTAGATAGTCCAGTTTGTCCGGATTCGCATCCATGATTGCCTCACAGTGATGCTCGTCTCCGTATAGCTCCAGAGCGATCTGATCCCACGTCTGACCGCTCTGCGTGATGTAGGCTTTGTCCATAGTCCCTCCTAAAACGCAAGGCGCTGCTGATCTCTTAGATAACGCGCCATCATCATTTCAAATTGTTCCTGGTCGTCTCTGGTTGCCTTTCTGACTGTCTGCTCGTCCGCTCCATAAATTTGATAAGTCGGGGCGTATGTGATAGGCTGCGCCGCCTGCTGCGGCTGCGCTCCCCCACTTCCACCAAGGACGCCCAGTGCCTGACCTGCCTGCTGCCAGATTGACACCGACCGCTTAGATTTATCAAGTGGGACGTATGCCTCCGGTCCCGCCTCTGCCAGGAGCCCAAAATGCGGCTGATCAAAGATTCCGCCCTCGGCGTGACCTGGTATCACACCCGTTCCCGTGCTTGTATAACTTGGCTTGATGTTTACAGAGACATCGATCGGACTCCTAAATTTAGATTGAGTATAAGCTTTTACATGATTATAGAGCTCGTTGATTCCCGGCTCTATTTCCTTCTTTTTGTCTGCAATTCCCTGTGCGAGTGACGGCGGCAGTTTTCCGCCCACCTCTTTGGCCTTATTGTAGGTCGCCGTGTATTCCTCGCTTGTCGCGATCTTCTCGCCAGTATATGACCAAATCGCATCCGCCCCGCCGGTGATCAATTCCAGCATTTCCACGTCTTTTAGCGCATCCGCAAGTGCTTTCGGCACTTCTTTTCCTGCCTGCAGCGTCCTTCTTTTGGCTTCTTCCATCTGCTGGATCGTCGGTGCCATATTGTCAAGCAGCTGCTGGATCGCCGCACGACTGCCCTCGCTCAGTCCTTCCGTGTTTACTGCATTTATTCCAGTCGTCAGAATCTCGGTAAAATAATCGCCGTACATCTCCCCGAGGTTGTCGCTGTTGTCCATCTCTGTAAACGCCGTTTCCATGGCTCCGTCAAGTGCCTCTTGCACCCTCGGAATAGTCTCCCCTATCTCATCCGCCCATCCAGACGTGATTGTCTGTGTCATAAACTCGCCTGCTTTGGTCTGTACCTCCGCCATGCGCTCCTGATATTGCTCCGTAAATGTCCTAACCATGTCGTCATAGGTTGACTGGTCGATCTCTCCACCATTAAACATCATCTTGGCGTTGTAGATGTTGAGTGAGAGCGAATCCTCATACGTCTTGGATGCCTCGTCCAGTTTCTCCTGCATCTCGCTCTGGAGGTTTTGGAACGAGTCAGCGTCCAGTTTGACGCCGCTATATTTTGCTGTGACTGTCTCCATTGACGCCTCAACCTTGGCATCCGCGATCGTGTTCGTGATGTCGCTCATCTGCTGCTGGATGCCCTGGATGACCTCTGTCTCATCCATCGACAGAACGCCGTCTTCCATTCCCTTCTCGTAGGCTTCGCCCAGCTGCTTACCGAGCTCCTGGAGCTTGTCGCTCTGCTTCTCGTAGTAGGAGTTAAATTGTGCCTCGATTTCTGTTCCTTCTTCGCTTCCTCCAAACAAAACATCGAGATTGAGATTCATCGCGTACTGCTGTTGCTCTACCAGATCGATGGAGTCTTTGACAAACTGATCCAGTGATGACTTGTAGGACGAGTTCTCGTCCGCATTCAGCTCGATCCCCATCTGGACTTTCCAATTCAATTTGTCCATGGTCTCCTGGCTCTTCTGAATGTTTCCGGCAATGTCCTTGACCTTGTTAAACTCCTCCATCGTTGTACTCAGCTTCGTGAGGCGACCGTCGTCAATGATTCGACCGGCTACGTCGTCCAGCTCGCTAAGTGAGAGGGACATGGTCCCGAAATGCTCACTGAGGTTTTCTTTTTTTAGTTTTTCGTTTGCGATCTTTGCCTGTGCCGTAATTCCTGCGATCGCTCCGACTGCTACCGATGCTACACCGATTGTCGCAAGCACCGGATTTCCTGCCATCGCAGCTCCGAGGGTCTTGACCGCTTTAGCGGTCGTCAGAAGTGTTTGCGAAACTTTTGCCGTTGTGATGGTCGCTGCCGCCGCTGCGATTCCGGAGCCTATGACATCCGGGTGATCTAGCATCCAGGAGCCAACCGCCATGACCGGCTTTGAAAAGTCCTCGAAGACTTGTGCTGCCTGTTTCAGTTCTCGCTTGGCAGTCGGGACCCCCTCCTTGACTGCTGCCGCAATCCCGCCAGAAAATTTATAAACCTGCTCCGTGGCAAACTGTATGCCTTCGCGGAGCGGCTCGTTCAATCCGTCATAAATCTGAATGCCTGTATCCTGGAGCGCCGACTTCATGATCTCCAGATCTCCTTCCAGATTGTCCATCTTTGTCGATGCCATCTTTTCCAGTGCGCCGTCTGCGTGTTCCAGGGACTCATTCAGGTTGTCCCACTCGCTCTGACCGTCCTCCAACGTCGTATTCAGACCTGATAAGAGCGCGTTCAAGGCATCCACGTGCTGTTTTCCACCGATCGCAGACAGCGCGGCGTTTCGCTCCTCTTCTGTCAGTCCTGAGACGGCATCGTTTACGGTCTGCAAGGTCTCTTTTAATCCTTTAAACTTGCCGTTGCTGTCAAACGCTGAGATCCCCAGCTCTTTCATTTTCTTGCCAGCCTGACCGGCTCCGGTCGTCAGATTAATCATGACCGCATTCATGGCGTTTCCGCCTTCGGATGCCTTAATACCTCTGTTTGCCAAGACACCCAGCGCGGTTGCTGATTCTGCAAGCGGCACATGCAGGTTTTTCATGGTTCCGCCGACGCCCAGATATGCCTCCATCAGCTGTTCCGCCGTCTGGTTTGATTTGTTATTCGCCTTGGCTACAATGTTAAGATAATCGTCCAGATCATCAATCTGCACACCGAGAGCAGACATGGAATCCGTCACCAGATCCGATGCCCTGGCAAGGTCCATTTCCGTCGCCTCTGACAGACGCAGGACGCCCGGCAGACCCTTGATTGAGTCGTCCACAGACCATCCAGCCAGCGCCATGTATTCGAGAGCATTCGCTGAGTCTTTGGCAGTCTTTGAGGTTGTCCGTCCCATCTCCATAGCCGCCGCTCTTGCTCTCTCAAACTCTTCTGAGTTTGCATCTGCCGTCGCTTTCCAGGAGCTCATCGCCGTCTCAAAGTCTTTTCCGGTGCTGATGCTGGCAGCTCCGATCGCCGTCAATGCCGCCCCACCTGCAGCGGCCACTTTGGCTACCGTCGCAACCGTAGTTTTCAGACCCTTCCAGGCTCCATCTATCGCCGGGGCTGCTTTTTCGAGCGCTGCCTCGGTCGTCATCGTCTCAGCGTTTGCCGCTGCTGCGTCCTTAGCGATGGATTTTAACTGCTTTTTTGTCAGGGCAACGGAAGACTTTAAAGAGGCATCCACCATTCCGGCGATTTTGACCGCCAGCTCGTACTCTTTTTTGCTCGACATCCGCTACCCCTCCTTTAAGCATTCTATGATTTTTTTTATCTCATCAAGTGGCTGGGACATCATATAGTCCAGCCCCGTCCGGGTGCGAATTGCCAATCCAACCACACACCTCCGGATCGCGTCTATATCTCCTATCCCCTCGCGTAAAAAAAAGTTGCCACCATGTCACGCAAGCGGATGCTGTCCCGCGCACTCATGCGATCGCAAAAGTTACTGGGTCTCTTATTGACTTTCGCGCCGACCAACAGTGCATACTCTCTCGTGGTGTCCATTCGCATTCCGTTATAGCCTCGTTTCAGCATCTCGCGATCGATGGAACACAGATCGCCAGCCGTTAAATCTACCAGTCCATTCATGTCAAGCTCCACGATCTCCTCGCCATCGTATTTGTACGGATCCGCCAGTTTCATGATGAGCTCCTGGCGCATCTCGTCCGTGATTTCCTCTTTCTCTTCGGTTCCTTTGGTTGCTGACTCTTTTTTCTCGTTCTCTTCCATCTTGCCCTCCATTAGCACATCTTGCGGATTTTTGCAGTGATATCTTTTCCATTGATGACCACCTTATTCGAGATCTTGTCAATCTCCAGCACGCTCTCTCCATTTAATTCGATGAGTAAACGGTTGACTGTCATCGTGATTTTAGAGCCAAACGTCTCTCCTCTCTTCACATTGCCAGGACTGAGGTTCTTGACCTTTCCGCTAACCATGTATCTAAACTGAATCGCGTCTGTCTCTCCTGTTCCTCTATTCTCTGTCTGGATTGCTCCTCTGACATTAAGCACAGCATTCTTGGTAGTATCAAGGTAGTTAATCAGCTGCGTATATGGCGTGTCTACCGGAATTTCCTGTGTTATCACATCGTACAGGCCGAGTACCACCACTTCCATCGGACTCATTCCGGCGCCTTCCATCTGCACCGTTTTGGCCGCGACCTCTGCAAGCGTCATATCGTTTGTGACTCCGATAACCTTGTTTCCGTCTCCGTCGTAGACTCCAAAGTCGTTTAAGACCTGCGGAATTATTGATGTATCAAATCTTGGCATCTTATACACCTCCCATTGCATCCGTCAGAATTGACGGGTCAAATCGAATCTCATCTGTAATGTGCTGCGCCGGTCCCCAGAATGCGATATCCGTCTTAAATGCCACCTCTCCGTCTGTGAGCGAGGTGTTCTCTGCATCGTAGCTGATCGTACCGCCAGCAATCTTGTCCGGCGTCAAGCTGTTCAGATACTGATTCTCGCTGTCCGTGATTGCCTGGATCAGCACCGGATTCGCATTGTCATCGACCTTACTCTTATAAGTCAGGATGATGTGGTTCCGGTACCACGACATCATGCGGCGACAGTTGATCCATTTATCCTTCATGGTCGTGACTCCCGGATATGCTGCAGTCACATTCCCCCAGGATCTCCAACCGTTATCATTGATCGCGGTCACGATGCCATAAGAGTTAACAAGTTCCGCCTGCGCTGTGTCGAGCAGGATTTCTGTCCCGTCTTCCAGAACTGCCGCGTCAATATTTAACAGCTCATTAGACGGAGACTTGCACGGTACGTCGTTATTTTTGGACATATCCGTGTAAGCTGCCATCGCCGCCCAAACTGCTGAGTAGCTATAGACTGCGTCCCCCTTTTTAACCAACGGCCAGCAAAGGATCTGATGCTTTCCAGCCACACCCATGGCCTCTTTTTTCTCTTTCAGCCCAGAATATTCCCGGGCGGTGGTGGTGTCCATATCGACCACACATTCGCAGGTAAATACACCGTTTAAAGACTCGCATTTTGCCGCCATCGCCGCAGCTACAACCGGCTTCTTAGACCATCCAGGACACACCAACAGCCCCGGAGTCATGCCAAATTTAGGGTATACCTGGCGGATTAGTTCTATTCCCGTCTCGAGTCCAGTTGCCACATCATAGCCGCCCACGATGTCAGACTCTGACACCTTGCTCGGGTCCAGCTGTGTCGCCGTCACATTGATGGATGTTGCTGTCGCGCCTTTTCCGCTACTTAACAAAGTGATGTCAATCTCCCCAGTGCTATCAAAGCTGGCGATATAGTCCTTATCTGCTTCCAGCTTGGTGCTTGCCTGGTCCGTGACGCTCAGAGTCGCCATCATGATTCCCTGCTCTGCGATGTGCGCCGTTTTAGCTACGACCGCGACCGTCTTTTTGCTGAGCTCTTTTTTGTGTTTTTTCGGATCCAGCACGTTAATCATCACATACGGGGCGATGTTAAACAGATCGCCGTTTGCCGAGATGGACTGACAGATGGTGTAGCTATCAAAGTCGCTACTGTAACCCATCTTTCTCTGTGCCTCGGTCTTGCTATAGGCAATCACCGGGGTATTTGCCGCCGCTTCCGGATCCTCCGCTAAGTTGATCGGGGCTACGCCGACGATCACCTGGAATCCCGCGCTGCCCGTCTGTGGGGCAATAGACTCCACTTCACTCTCTGTGGTTTCGATTCCGTGTTTAAATGCCATCTTTACTCTCCTTTCGCTATAATCTCAGCTGCTGCCGCGTAGCATCGGCTGATTGCTGACTCTGGATCATCCTTGGCTTTTCTGGCTGCTACCAGATCGTTGATATCAACGATCAGCTCTGCAAACAGCGGGTATTTCTCCACCTTTTCCGCCAGCGGCTCCGGAAGCCCGTTGGTGTACACACTGGCGTATGCTACGCCCTTAAATGTCGGTCCGATGTACATCTTTGTTGATTCTTTCTTTACAGTTTCCACCGTTTCTTTTTTTTCGGTCATGTAAACCTGCTCTCCCTTCTGATTCCTGCAAATTCAAATTCCAAGACCGCCGCGCCCGTGAAAAATGGGTAGACATCCTCATCCCCTACAGCCCAGTCAATCTTGCCCGTAAACGTATATTGACGATCCAAGACCGGATCCTTTGCAAATCGCTCATAGACCGCAAATATTAAATTTAAAATGTCCCTGTGTCCCTGATTCTCGGGACGGTTATCGTAGATGGCAAACTGTACCGCTACGGTAACCTGTTGCTTTTCGTTCGGTCCCTGGACTGTGCCGCTGTCAATCTTAACGACGCACCAAGGGCACTTACGGGTCACGTCCTCCTCTGTCTCTGCTGTGTAGTCCATCGCATAGACATCTCCCTCTTCTTCCGGTTCCTTCTGGAGTTTCGGAAGCGTCTGGGTGTACACCCGCAGCCGTTCCGTCCTCTCATTGGTCTGAGGTTCAAAAAAGCGCATCCCGTCGGTTATCTTTTCAATTTCCGCCGCCAGTGCCGATTGCAAAAACAGCGGCGTTTTTGCCGTCACAAAATCCATTTACTTTCCTTTCTCGAGCGCCTTGTCGAGGGCTTTCTGGCACTCTTGCTGGAGCAGCTCCCCGATATCATCGCTAACCGCTCCATATACCTTTTCATTTTGAACCATGACCTTATCAGACGATCCCATAAGCGCTTTTACTTTGTCGTAGCCCCACTCATTTGCCTTGTGTCCCTTGGTTTTTCCGCCACCTATCCGGACTACAAGTAAATCTTTTCCGTTTGGGGCATTAATGGAAAATGCGTTGCTAAGTGCTTTAAGCCTACCCTTTTTGAGCTGCGCCGCCCTGACCGTGATTTTCTTCCGCTTGCCATTTTTCCAGATCGGTGCGGTAGTCATTCCCGCCTTGTTGACTCGGAAGCTGTTCAGACGGTGCTGCTCTGAGCGAAACAGAATTTGCACGCTTGTATTCTTGACGCTCGCCTTATCAATGGACGAGCGCCCCAGGATCCCCTTCGGGGCACCTCCTCCATAAATGCTCTTAGCCTGCTGCGCCAGCTTTTTTTGTGCCTTTTTGGCTGTGTTATTAACAGCCGATTTAAAAACTGATTCCTCCGACTTTTCTAGTGGTTTGATCGCCTCGACAATCCGGTTGTACATGTCGGTATCAATGCTGATCTGTATCATGCTCTGATCGCCCCCAGTGTGATGGAATACATTCCGCCCTCATCGATGCAGTCCTGGATGGTGTAGATCTGGCGATCCATCGTCAACTGACGACCAATCGCCGGAATCTTTCCAAACTCACGTTTAGCCACATAAATGATGATCTGGCGCTCAAACAGACCGTCGGTTCTTCCGTTTTCGGTCTGTTTTTTGCTACGTTCGACCACCTCGTTTCCATCCACAACGACCGTCATCAGTTTTCCGTCTATGGCATGCTGCTCTCCAAATTCATCGCCGTTTAAAAAAACCTTGTTGACATCGTCCATTAAGATGCTCTTAAATCCCATAGCCGCTCCTTTTTGGTCTCCGTAGTGCAGCCTAAACCACGTCAGTGCATTCACTATCCCAGCAGATTGACAAGGATTTCCGTGTCTGCTGCTGCCGCTGCTGCCGCCGCATATCCCGCCGGTGTGTTGGATGTCGATGTATTTGTGATTCCTGTTCCGTCAAAGTACACAGCCGCGCCCATCTCGATCGCAGCCGTGCCGGTCTTTGGCATTTTAAACGCTCCATCCATGCAGACGGTTCCCGCTTCCCCCGGCAGGATGTCGCATGCGGCGACTCCTACTCTGGTTTTTAATGCGATAATGTCGCCTGCCTCGATAGCCGTTGCGGTTCCGTTCGGGTAGTCCAGTTTCTTTCCAGCCTGTACATATGTTGCTTTTGCCATCTTTATACCTCCCTTTTACAGTGTTGCTCCGTCGTTTCTTGCAATTCCGCGGAAGTCTCTGACTGAGATGCCCCAATCTGTGTAGATGTCCCATACGAATCCAAGCGTTCCCGGAGTCTCCATTCTTCTCACAATCGGTGTCTCCTGGCCGTTTAAATAATCAACCTGGATGGATTTAGCAGACATCGGATCCGCTACCATGAACCACGGGAGCTGCTTTCCATTTGCCAGCGCATTGAGGACTGGAGTCTGAATCACCTGGATCGGATAGTTCGCCATCGGGTTGTAGTCGTTGTTTGCACTTCCCGGCACGTGAGTGGAGTTGAGAATCACAGAGATGTCAAACTGATAACCAACCGGTACAATCATGAATTTCGGATTTACATAGATAGCCTCACCAAACGGATCCGTCTGCTGCTGCATCTGTAAGATCATCTCCTGCATAGCTGCCTGTGTCGGCTTGGATGCTTTTGCAATCAGGTTCTTATGCTCCGCTCCAAACAGCTTTTTACCATCAAAAACAGCCCCGTTCTTAAACAGAATGCTGTATACCTGCTTATCAATCGTCTGCTTCGCTTTAGCTGCATACTGTCCAGGTACCTTCGACAGGAAACCAATGTCATCATTTAAGAATGCCTGTCTTGTCATGCTGAACTGCTTTGCATATGTCTCCAGCTTTCTTGTCGGAAGAACTACCGTTTCCGGCTTATCTGCCTTAATCTCTCCATTTTCTCCGACCCTCTCGAAGTCTCTCAGACCACCCATGACATATTCATGATCTTTGGACTCCTTGAAATCTGTCAGGGTTCCCTTGGTTGTCCACAGCTGGAAGGTAGTCGGCACCTGATCATAGATTGTTACAATGCTTTTTTTGATCGTCTGATCCATGATAGCCGGGAATGCCGAAGACGGATTGTAGAACTGTCTGCACAGGTTGTCATACAGCTGATCACCACTCATTCTCAGCATGTCTCTTGTGTCCTCTCCCTCTCTTGAGAGACACTCAATTGCGAGGTTTTTAAGCGACATACCACGGAAGTCGTTTGCTCCATCTGCTGGCTTGCTTACCGTGACTCCTGCTCTGAGTGCAAGTCCATCTACAGCTGCTGCTCTGAACTTATCACCTTCATCCTCAGTTACTCTCGCTCCAATCGGGCTTTTGTCCCTTGCCAGCTTTTCGAGGACCATACCTCTGACTTCCTCGACTGTGTTGCCGGAATCGATGTATCCATCTACATCGCCATCCATTCCGAAGCTTCTGCACAGCTGGCGAATTTCTTTGCAACGCGTACGCTCTTCTGCGAGTGCTCTCTGAGCTTCTGTCTCTCCGCCTTCCGGATTCTGTCCACCTGTCTGCTCAGTGCCTGGCGGATTCTGTCTCTCCAGCTCTTCAAGCTGTGTCTGCAGATCGTCCCACTCTCTTTTTTCATCCGGAGACAAATCTCGGTTCTGTTCCTTTGCCTGATTCATGATCTCCTGCTGTCTTGCAAGAATTTCTTTTTTGCCCATTAATCAAATCCTCCTTTTGTTTATCTGAAGCTGTCGGCTGTAATAGTCGAACGTTCTTCCATTTACCTCATCCATTGAGCGCCCTATTCCAACCGTCGCATCGGCCGGAATAGATACAATCGAAATCTCATATGGCATCCATCTTTTTGCAATGTTGCACGGTCCTTTAAACCTTCCATCGAGCGACTTCTTGCCCTGTTGCACGGTCTCCCAGTTGCTGACACGATATCCTGTCGAAACACCTCTCAGTGTGCCGGATTTTACTTTTTGATAAATCTTCTCAGATTCATCATCCTCGTCAAATCGAATTTTTGCCTTTCCACGATTGGATTCAATCCATGCTTTCTCAACTTTTGCCACAACAATGTTTCGATTGTGGTTAAACAGTACACAGCCCATATCAGTCAATCTTGACATGTCCACACAGCCATCAGAGTGATCCAGAATCTCCGGTCCCCACCATCTTTCAACAGCAATCTCGGATGAGAAGGACAGCTCTACTGTTCGTTCTTCGCCTTCTACTGCTCTAAACTCCATAGAGACCGAGCGTTCCAGGGTTCCGGACATCTCACTATTTTTCTTCTGTTCTCTTTCGGTTCGCACCAAACATCACCTCCTTCATGTCAATCCCTTTTTCGTTGCCGTACTCAATAATTTCTGAGATCTCATCCATTAGCTCTTTCCAGTCTCTTCCCTGCTCTGCCGCCAGGTCAGCCCAGCTCTTCTGGCCGGTTCTAAGCGCCACTTCGTTGGATTCCGCTTCCTTCTTCGGGTCAATCCACTTCTTCGGTGCTTTAATCCACTTATGCTTCAAGTAATCGTCTTTATTTTCCCAAAAATCCTTAATGATTACCTTTCCAGACAGAACGCAGGAAATAACAAAGCTTTCATAGATTTCTGTCAAAATATCTATCAGATGCTCACTATCCTCACCGTATGTCAGCTCATCCTCGATTGCTCCCTGGCGGGCGGAGCTGTAATTGCTTTCTGACATATCCCGGCTTACCGTCTCGTAAGACAATCCCTGTCCGGCTGCTATCATCCGGATGTGCTGCTTCGAAAATGCCGTTGCATCTGATGCCTGGCCGGATGGGTTCACAGTCTCTACGTCATCCCCTTCATTCAGGTTCATGATCATTCCAGGTGACACGGTCTTTCCATTGTAGTCATACCTGGTTCCATCTTCCGACCGTACTCCTCGGCCTCCAACTCCAAGCCCCGGCTGCGGCTGCGTTCTTTTGATAAACACAGATAAGCACGCCAGGATTCTCTCTTTTACACTGACCGCCTTGATGAATTCATTCAGATCACGGATTCTTGTGAGGGTCTGGCTTAAATCAGACACTTCCCGAATCTGCGTCGGCCGTTTCTTCGTGTACCAGAAGATTACGTCTTTTGCCTCCACATAGATCGGCTCCGTGTTGATCGTCCCATCAATGTTATAGGTGCTTACGAAGTAACCAATCGCCTTGTTGTAAGAATTGTACTCAATTCCTCCAACAACCTTATTCTCCTTGTTGCGAGGAACCATATAGTTTGTGTCCAGCTCATCCACCTCAATGCACTGGAGCTGCAGCGGGATAATGCCATCTTTCGTGTAGCGTTTCAGAATCAGGATTCCTCCATCTACTTTTTTTCGCTGCACCGCCATTCTCATCATTTCATTCAGGCTCTGGACTCCCGTTACGTCACAGTTTCGGGCTTTACACCACTTTTTCCACAATTTCTCAATCTGGCTGTTGATATCTTCATCGCCGGTCTTGACCCTCAGCCTATAACCAGCGCCATACACATTTCTTTTATGTGCACTAATGACCGCATTGGTGGCATCGGAGTTTCTCTCCAGGTCTCTCGCCCTCGCTCTCAGCGTGTCACGACTGTACCTATCGGTTGTCTCGGCCGATTCGTTTGATGCCCGCCAGTTCGAGTTAAGCCTGCTATGATCCGCTGCATCGTAACCTCTCTCTCTAAGGGCCTGCCGGTATATCTCCCGTCGATAGCCAGCTTCCGGAGATATCCAGGCAATCGCCTTGTCCAAAAAGTTCCCCATCTTTACCTCCCGTCAAACACGGCTACAACCGTGTCTCCAAACAGGTTATTTTCTTCTCCCGCTGCGATCTCGGCTCTGAGCTGCGTCTTCATCTTCTGCAGCATCCCAAGATCGGCCCTCGTCAACTGTTTGGTTCCAATTCTGTAGCTCTGTCCACCAACCATGATTTTGTAAATGGCTTCATTTATGACAGCAAGCTCTTCTTCTTTTGTTTCAAAGCCTTCCATTGTGCCTCCTTTACAAAATGCGCATTTCTAACTCTTGCTCGAGCGCCAATGCCGCCCATGCTTTCAGATTCATTTCTACGCTCCTGGTTTCTCTTCCGGTTGCTTTAAATGGGTAAATGCCTGGCGCTACTCCTATGTATGCCATTCTTCCAAGCGTCTGCCCGATTAATAATCTAACATCTGTATCTCGCATCCGTTTTCTACTGTCTCCTCTGCTTTCACGTAGACTTTATTGACCGCATCCGACATTCTTGGATTGATTCTCGTGACCACAGCCCTCGCCGCTTGCGGAGGTATCATTACTCCCGTTTTGTCTTCATCTCCAAGTCTCGCAATCAGATTACTTTCAGTGAAGTTCGCAATCACGAACTGGCTTCCTACTTCTTCAAACTCAAACAGTACTTCTTTTCCTGCTGTCGTTCCTTTTCTTACTACTCTCATGCTTCCCTCCATCAAATCCAATTCTCGTTTTTCTCAATCCAGGCTTCTTCCGGAGCTTTCTCCGGTACCTTTGGTTGATACTCGACCGGTTCCGACTCTAAATGAAGGCTTCTGACTCCTCGAATCTCTGCCGCCGTCATTGCATAGACCTCACAGTCTAAGTAATGGTTGTCCGCGTGGCTGAATTTAGGAGTCCACTTTACGGTTTTCTTTCCGTTCCCGGTTTTTGTCGAAACCTTATGCTCCGAAGTCACTTGCTTTGCATACTCATCATCGCAGTCTTTGTATACCATCCAGCTTCCGGTTCCGTTCTCTCGCTGCATTCTGGCTGCAATCGAATCCTTTATCTGATCTCCATCTACGATGACAAGCTGCATTCCATATGCTCTGGAATCCCTTTTATCAACCTTTGAAATCTTATACCGGTCTCTCATCGGGTTTGATGCGCCTTTTACAGGTGCGGCCCAATCTGAGTTATCGATACAAAAGTCGTATGTCGCATCTGCTTGATATCCAGAGTCAATCAGTGCCAATTCAACTACCAGACTTCGCCCATCCTCCGTTTTGTACTCAAGTCCCATCACGCGTTCAATGTCTGCAAACGATAAAACCTGTCCGTGCGTAATGTTCTGACTCGTCGTGTGATCTCCAAATGCTCGGATCGTGTAGTAGAGGCTCGTCTCCTGCACATCCACGCCGCCGGTCAGCATCTTAGCCCATGCCGGGACAACAAATTCCGGCAGGTCTGTTTGCCGCTCCATCACTAAGTCCTCCGACGTTTTGAGCTTGGTATCTTCCCACGCCTCGCCCAGCCAAGAATTGACAAAGTTTTGCAGCTTGTCCGGATCGTCTTTGGATTTTAAAAACTCCTCGACGATATCCGCCCACTTCAGAAACATGGAGTAAAGAGAGTTGATCCAGAAGCCTACCGACTTCGGTTTTCCGATTCCTCGCTTTTTGACCGCTCTCCATTCCCCGCCCCGCAGCATCTTGGGCTTCTGGCTGTCTGTAATCTCACAGCCGCACTCCTGGCAGACATAGACCGCTGTCTGTGCTCGCTCATATGCACTCATTGTTTTTGCCTCGTCCTTGTCAAAGATGATTTGCTTAAATTTAAGCTCTATGTATTCTCCGCAATGCGGACACGGCACGAAGTAATGGCGCACCTCATCCGCATTGTCATGCAGATCCCAGATATAATTTGTCTTTAAGGTCGGCGTCGAGCAGGCAAACACCTTTTCTTGTGGTCGGAATGTCTTGGTACGCTCTAGCGCCAGGTTGTACGGGGATGCCTCTTTTTTGGACGCTCCGCCCATCTTATCGATCTCGTCAAAAAAGAGATATTTGATAGGCTTAGACGCCAATTTCGCCGGAGAGCCAGCGCCGCGCAGATAGAGCAGCATCGGTTTAAATTTGAGTTTCAGCTCCTTGGATGCGTTCTCCAGAAAGATCTGTTTAATTTCTGGAATCAGACGAAAAGCCGGCTTTAAAAAGTCGTTTGACACGTCTTTTGCTAAATCATCCGACGGATAGACGATCATTGTCGGCGCCGGTTGCTGCATGATGATGTAGCAGAGCATGTTTATCAGCGCCGCCGTCCCTCCAATCTGTGACGCCTTGCAAAAATACACCTGGCGAATGTACTCATCGTTTAGGGTATTCATGATCTCGACAAGGTACGGCGTGACGTCGTTGGACCATCGCCCGGCGAGGTTGCTGGAATCGTCTAGGATTCTGTGACGCTCCGCCCAGTCGCTAACCAGCAGCATCTCCTGCGGCTTCAAAGCCTTGCAGGCAACGCGCATAAAAAGCCGTTTGGTCTTTTCTCTGGTTCTGCTTCTCTGACTCATGTATCCCCATCTTCCTCCTCGTCCTCTTCTTCCATCTCTTCAAAGGTTCCGGCCGCCTGTCCGTCGATTTCGTCCGGATCGTATTCCGACAACTCCTCCAGCGCCTCGTTGAGCACCTTGGTGACCGACTGCACAATCCGGTTTATGTCGGATTCCCCCGCCGTCTGCATCGCAATCTTGGTCGGTAGGGATAGGATCCGGCTTTTAAAGCGTGTCAGCATGTCCGTCAGAAATGCCTCCACATCTGCCGCCTCATGCAGTTCTCTCCGCAGCCTCCGAAGCCTCAAAATTGAGATCTGTTTCTTGACTTCTTCGTGCTGCGCCTGGATCTGTTCCTTGCTGATCGATGCACTGCGTCCCATTTCCGCATTTACTTTAAAATTGATGTACTCCTGGACACAGTTTTCGAGGATGTATCCGCGACCCTTTGGAGCTGTTTCAAACAGTCCCTCCTGACGCAGATTTCGCACCTGACGCGCTGAGATTCCAAGGCATTGAGCCAATTCTTTTTGATTCACAATCATGCTGTCTGTCTTTTCCTCCCATCGTCAGATTTCTTCCCCGTTCCGGGAATCGGAAAAGCGGAAGGAAGTACCATATTTTTTTTGCTTTTATCGGCAAAAAAGCTGCGCGTTCCCCGCCCCGCATGGCTCCCGGGGGGTGGGGAAGTACCTTTTCAGATCGCCCAGGCTCTCCAGAAAACCAAAAAACAGGGGTACCGCCTTGTTCTGGGCATCCCCCTGTGTCTCTATTCTTTATACTGAGCCCGTCTCCATGCTCTTTCTTTCTCTTCGCTTTTCATGTTATCATAATAGCACGATGCAATGTCCGTTTGAGTCTCATTTTTCATTTGTTTTTCTGATTCTGCTTTCTCTGCCTCTCCTGCTGCCACGGCATCCCTCTGTCCGCCTGCCACTTCTCATAGCTCTCTCGATTCTCTTCAATCATCCTTTCGATTTTCTCCTTGCTAAGCAGCATAGCAATCGCACTGTTATATCTTTTATAACACTGACTCCGTGACATCGGGATGCTGTCTTGTATCTCCTTCCATGGCTTTGTATCAATGTGGCGCATCTCGCAGATCTCCCGCTCCAAGCTATCCCACGGCAGCTCGTCCAGAATATCCATGACGCAGACGATCGCCTGCTCTATCTCTTCCTGTTGCTTATAAATCTTATCCTCAATCTCCGACATTTTTAAAACAATTCTAGCCGCTCCCTCATCCTCTCCGGACGTTCTGGGTAGCGGCTTGCATCTTACCCCGCCAAGCGGGGCATTTCTCTCTGCTCTTATCTTTTCCAGCCTCTCATCAAGGTGCTTCTTTTTCTGGCGTGCCCGGTAAATCCTGCCGAGCAGCCATCTCAGAATTTCCTCTCTTTCGTTTTCCTTTTTCATCCTCTACCTCCACCAGTTCCCGCCCATCCGTTTGCATATCATCCTTCTGGCGTTTCGCTCCGCTTTGATATATGCGCGCGTCCTAATCATTGGTCTGTGTCTCATCCGACGATCGTTATTTGCCGCCATCCGCCATGTGATCCGTTCTGAGTGCTCACGCGACAGAGGCGATGCTTTTATATTCTCTCCTGCACTCTCTCCAAAGCTTCTCGCATCGGCTCTTGGTTCTTTTTCTTTTTCGACTGCTACCGTCAACGCTTCTCCCCGCACTTCTGCCTCTTTCCGGTCTTCCTCTTCCTTCGCCACCTCAATCTCCGCCCGATGCTCATCAGTGGCGTGTCCTATCGGTGTGACTGTCGGCGGTTCTTTCTTGCTCTCCCCCATGATTTTCTTTCTCATCCAATCTATGATCCCCATCAAACTCATTATCGCATCTCCCTTCTCTGCTCAATTAAACGGCAGCCCTTCATCCTCTACTCCGTCCGGGATATTCATAAATCCGTCGGCGGTCACACTCGATGGCTGCGGGTTCTGGCTACTGCCTGCGTTTTCTGCCGCCACGTTCTTGCTCTCTGCAAATTCCTGTTCTTCTACAACCACCTCTGTTGTGTATACTTTCTGACCGTCGCGGTTCGTGTAGCTGCCTGTCTGGATTCTTCCGGTTATTACGAGCTTGATGCCTTTGTAAAAATGCTTCTCCGCAAACTCTCCCGCTCTGTCGAATGCGATGCATGGGATGAAGTCCGCCGTCTGTCCGCCTCCGTCCCTGCTGCCCCTGCGGTCTACTGCGAGCGTATATCTGGCGATTGCCATTGACCTCTCACCCTGCGAATATCTGACCTCCGGATCTCTTGTTAATCGTCCCATTAAGATGACTTTATTCATTTCCCCATGTTCCTCCTTTAAACATTTCCTCTCCTATTTCCGTGTATTTCTTCTGGATGCGTTCAAATTCCCGTTCCCACTTTTCTCCGTGCTCTGCTTCCATCCCTGCTGCCACGTGCGCCAGCTCATGTGCAAATATTTCTGTCGCGTCTTTGATGGTCAAACCGGCGTCGATTGTAATCACCGGCTTTTCTCCGTCAAGGTACTCTGTATATCCAAATACCGCTTTTCCTTCCTCATCTTCCAGGTTCTCTCCCATAAAAGCTATATACTCCTTATCTGGATAAAGGCTCTTAAATGCCTTATCCAGAATTTCAAACGGCGAATTTAAAAATATCATTTTTCTCCTTTCCTATGCTTCTGGTATCTTTTCAAACTCTCTGTATCCCCGCGACGCAATAGCCATCTACCAGCGCCGAGGATGTGCTGGCATCATCCACACCGACGATCGCAAGCTCCATCTTTCTCCCCGTCTGCTCTCCCTGGCTCATCTCGATCGCTGTCACAACCATTCCATGTTTTATCTTGATGTTTTTTAATATCAAATATTTTTTTCTCCCGGCGATGATGTCCGTGTATTCCGTCACGGACAGGCTGACGCTTATCGGTTCTTCTGTCTCTGACGGGAGCTTATTCAGCTTCTCCTCCCGAGCCATCCCCTCCAACTTTCTGGCAGTCTCCCGGTCGATGGCTGCCTGCTCCTCATCGTATCGCTGCTCTGGCGTTTTCTCCGCCTCTGCTTTATTGACATACTGATCGCAGTTCTCACAGGTGCTTGTCTTTACGTTGCAATCCGCGTATCTTTTGCAGGAGTAGCACAGAGACGTGATGCTGTCCGGGTGCGCCTGCTGCCATGCCGCATCATCCTCCTGCCCCGGCTCTGGCTGGCTTAACTGCTCTGACTGGTTTACCTGGGTGTCAGACTCTGACACCTGACCGTTTTCAGCTGCATTCTCATTTTCCGCCTCATCCGCAGCGCCTCCCTCAAAATCTCGCGGAAATTCCATTTGTCCTGGCAGATTGTCTGGGTCCGGCTCTTGTTCCTGCCTCTTGGCGTCCTTGACCTCTTTCCAGGTAGGCGCTTCTCTGCCCTCATGTGCTGCCAGAAGCTCTTTCTGCTCTTCCCTTGGCATCCCGGAGAGCTCATAGGCTGCCGAGAACGTCAGCTTACCGTCCTTTAATTGCTCCACAAATTCCGGAATCAGATTTGCATTGATGCCGTCAATCTGCGCGATCTTGGTTGCTGACAGCCGCATGATACCCGCCACTACGTCCCGGAGCTTTGTGCCGGACAGCTTGGCTCCCTGCAATGTGAGGTCGTGGTCTCTCATGTACTGCAAGGACTCCTTGAGCCGCTTTGCCTCCTCCAGCTGATCGCCTACCGTCTTTGTCCGGTAGGAGTTGGCAATGATGAGCTGCACCATCTCTTCACACTCCTCCGCCGGTGTCAGAATCTGACACGTTACAATTTCAAATTCTGTGTGACCGCTTTCAATTAGATGGTTGAGTGCTCTATATCTCTTCTCGCCGGAGATGATGCGATATTCTCCCAGCTCGCACGGTGCATATGTAACCGCTATATTCTCTATCAGTCCCACCGCGAGGATGAGGTCTGCCAGCTCCTCTATATCCTGCATCGAGTAAAAGTTTTTATCGTTGCTGTAGATCTTTGCGACGCTGATATCACGCGTCCGGAACCTCGCTTTCGGCGTATTCTCCGCTGCCGCCCTGCTGTTTTTATTGAGCGCATCCAAGACGCTCCAACCTGCTGCCATTGCTTATCCTCCTTGTCCTTTATCCTCGTATTTTTCCACATTATCCACATTTCGGGAGGGGAGCCGCTACCCCTCCACATCCTTTAACAACTCATCCGCGACGGCTCTATAATCTTTTGTCACGATTCCGTTTTTAGAAAACTTCGGCAGCGGTACTCGCTCCATCGTGGCTCTCTCAGCGATGATCGATCGTCTGACGACCGTCTGGAAGCATTCCTGACCTGACGACTGTTTCAGCCATTCCTCAACCTGGCAACTCGTCCCATTCTTCTGGCGCATCGTCATGAGTAACTTCATTCTGACCTCTGGGTTAAACGCCCGGAGGTCGTCCAGCTGCTCCTGCATATTTGTGATCGCCTCAATCTCAAAGCCCCCGACTTTAACCGGGAGAACTACGAGATCCGCAGTCACAAGGACGTTAATCGCCGTCATGTCCATCAGTAAGCCACAATCCACGATACAATAATCGTATTGATCGCGGACATCATCGATCGCCATCCGGAAGCGGAGGATCTGGTTGTCCTGCTCATCCTTTAAGAGATTCGCGTTTGTCTGCATCAGGAAGCCGTTCGCCGGAATGATGCTGACGTTTTCGCATTCCGTTTCTTTTATCAGGTCTTCCGTGTCATATGGTCCGCCGACGGAGGCGTGCTTTTCCAGTAACTCAGACATTCCCGTCCCCTCCGGTTCAAATTTACCGTACAGCATGGAAATATTGCCCTGCTGGTCGGCATCTACGATGAGCACCCGCTTGCCTTTCTCGACTCCGAGAATATAAGCCAGCGACGAGGCTGTCATTGTCTTTCCTACTCCGCCCTTCTGGGTCATTACCGCGATAATTTTCATGATGTGTGTCCTCCTATGTCAATTTTCAAATTCTTTCGTAGTTTTTCTTTCTTGATATCTGTTTGACCTGTCCATCCTTGTAGATTCTCAAGTTCGGATTCTTCATCCTATCGTTATTTTTCCCTTCGCCTTCATTAATCGGCCACAAATTGATATACTCCTCGATGACCTTGATCGCCTCGTCCGCTCCATAGCAGACCGCGCAGTAATTCCCGACCTCTGCCAACTCCCGAAGTACCTCTTTTTGGCTCTCCTGCAATGTGCCCTGGTCATATTTAAGCTCTATGTATAAACCGCTGTAGATGCCCTCCGGCACCGGCAGGCAGAGATCCGGAATACCGGCTACAACGCCCATCTGTTTGAGCTTGACCGCCTCCGCCTTGTTCCGGCTCCCACCATTAGGGCAGTGATGCAGGAGTTTTAACTCCGGGTGTCTCTCCTGCTGCCATCTCGCCCACTGGATCACATTGATCTGCTCTGTGTCCTCACTTCTCAGCCTGTTCCTCAAATTCATCCAACTTTTTCCTTTCATACCGACATTCTAGTCTTTTCCCGCCGACCGTGTAGCGTCCGACCTTGTTCCGGTCAGCGGTTATGCTAGCAAGATAGTAGCCATCTATGCCGCACATGTAGTCAACGTCCCCGTATCTGTTGCCTTTCGGAAGCTCTATACAATACCGGCAGTTCTGGCAGCATTCAACCTCTTTTTTCTTCACTTTCCCGCCTCGCCTTTTAATGATTCTTTTTAAGATGCCTATTCCCATTTTTATCAATCCTCCTGGTCAGATAGAGAATCTTTTCCCTCGCCTCGTCCCACTCCGCCAGTATCGGATCCGGAAGAACTCGATATCTCCCTGCTACCAGATATCCGCTATCATCTGCTCGAATAACCGTCGCACATGTCCGTCCTGCTATCCTGGCGATCTCTGCGTATGTGTATTCCCCCGAAATCTGCTGCCCCGTCTGCTCGTCAAATAATCCATGTAGCTGTTTCATTCTGTCTCGCTTTCTGATTCTCTTTCCGCCTCGTTCTCTATTTCTTCGGCTGTCTGGCGTTCCGCCTCGTCAAAGCCAACCTCTCCGATTACATTTAAGAAAATTGCAGCTATCGGTCCGTCTGTCAGCGCAACCATTTCTGTGTGATATTTTTTTCTTTCGGTGACGTTTACCGCTCCGATATACACTTCGCTTTCTGGGTCAAATCCCCGCAAATATTCAATCAGCTCTTTATTCTTCATCCTTTTTCTCCTCCTCCATCCGGTACCGAATTCCATATTTTCGATATACTTCTTCTCCATATGTCCGGATATCTATGTTTTTGTCTGCAAAAACTTCGTTCGTTTCCCGGATGACTGCCTCCGAGAACTTTAAGATCCTGGAGTTTT
>OODE01000389.1_pt1 | contig 37922 bp, 31 predicted proteins | sample 1671771 | NCBI WGS metagenome assembly OODE01 (sample SAMN06348191, study PRJEB24527) | human gut metagenome | biome: human gut; feature: ankylosing spondylitis patient; material: feces | host: Homo sapiens | place: China | collected 2015-10 | reverse complement strand
GTCCCTTCCGGCCATGTATCTGCTGCTGGGGGCCTATTGCGGCGGCATGTACGGCGGCTCCATCACGGCCACGCTGATCAACACCCCGGGCACGGCCAACGCCGTCTGCACCGCCCTGGAGGGCTATCCCCTGGCCCGGAAGGGCCGGGCGGGGGACTCCTTGAAGTGCGCTCTGGTGGCCTCTACCATCGGCGGATTGTTCAGCTGCGTGGCCCTGAGCTTCTTCGCCCCCCAGCTGGCCAAGGTCATTTTGAAGATCGGCTCGCCGGAGTATTTCGCCCTTTGCACCTTCGGCATCGCGGCGGCCATCGGCCTGGAGGGCAACAGCCTGAACAACGTCATCAAGGGTATCATGTCCGCCGCCTTTGGCCTGATCCTGTCCTGCGTGGGGGCAGACCCGGTGTTCGGCACCAACCGCTTCTCCTTCGGCAGCTATTACATGCTCTCGGGCATTCAAGTTGTCAGTTCTATGTTGGGGGCCTATGCCCTGTGCCAGGTGCTGGTGAACTGCCGGGACGTGTATGTCAAGGGCGACGAGTCGTTAAAGGTCCCGCCGGTGACCAAGGCCCACGTGAAGACCCTGGACCTGCTGAAGCACTGGAAGCTGATCCTGAAGTCCGCCATCATCGGCACCGTGGTGGGCAGCGTGCCCGGCACCGGCGGCGCGGAGGCGGCCATGATCGCCTATAACGAGAGCAAGCGGGTCTCCAAGCACCCGGAGGAGTATGGCAACGGCTCCATCGAGGGCATCCTGGCGGCGGAGGCGGCCAACAACGCGGTCACCGGCGGCGCCATGATCCCCATGCTCACCCTGGGCATCCCCGGGGACACGGTGATGGCCATCCTGCTCAGTGCCCTGACCATGCAGAGCATCACCCCCGGGGCCAACCTGTTCTCCAGCGGGAGCTTTTGGGTCTATGCCATCATGGGCGGGCTGTTCTTCATCAACATCTTTATGTTCATCCAGGGCAGTGCCTGCATCCGGCTGTTCGCCCAGGTGTCTAAGATCCCCCAGTCCATCATGACCCCCTGCATCGTGGTCATGTGCATGATGGGCGCGTTCGCCATCAACAACAACATCTTCGAGTGCTTTGTGATGATCGCCTTCGGCCTGATCGGCTTCTTTATGAAGGGCTTCGGCTTCCCGGTCACGCCCCTGTGCATCGCCCTGGTGCTGGGCAAGCTGTTCGAGACCAACCTGCGCCGCTCCCTGATCCTGTCCTCGGGCAACCCCTTCGTCTTTGTCACCCGGCCCATCTCCTGCGCCATTTTGATCCTGGCGGTGTTTATGCTCTTCTTCCCCATCCTCAGCAATATGGTGGCGGAGAAGCGGATGAAGAGCAAAAAATAAGATATTTGGAGGGAAATTATCTATGATCCTTTCCACAGAAAACGGGGCCCTGCGCTCCCTGGTGGGCGAGCGGCGGGCCATTGAGATCCTGGCCAAAGCGGGCTTTGACGCCATCGACTATACCTTTACCCCCTGGATGGAGCGGGGGGAGATGCCCTGGAACCGGGACGGCTATCAGGACTATGCCAAAGAGGTGGTCCAGATGGCCAAGGACAACGGGGTCTACTTTAACCAGGCCCACGCCCCCTTCATCTTCCACACCAGCTATCTGCCCGACTGGAACCGGGAGATCCTACCTATGCAGATCCGGTGCATGGAGGCCTGCGCCCTGCTGGGCATCCCCCACATGGTGGTCCATCCGGTCCACCACCTGCCCTATCACCACCGGGGCGCGCCGGGGAAGAGCAACGCGGACATCATCTGGGATTTGAACCGGGAGTATTACCACCTGCTCCAGCCCTATGCCAAGCAGTTCGGCGTAAAGATGTGCCTGGAGAATATGTTCGGCGAGGACCAGCGCCGGGGCTGTCTGGTGCCCGACATGTTCTCTGACCCCCACGAGTATGCCCAGTTCTTTGACGAGCTGAGCGACCCGGACAACTTCACCTGCTGCATCGACACGGGCCACGCCGGGATCACCGGGGAGGACTGCGGCGACACCATCCGGGTGATGGGCAGCCGGGTCCGGGCCCTGCACCTGAACGACAACGACTTCAGAACGGACGGCCATCTGATCCCCTTCCTGGGACGACGTGATGCGCGCACTGGCGGAGATCGACTATCAGGGTGACTTCACCTTCGAGGCCCTGCACCTGTACGAGGGGATGGACGATGGTTTTTACGCCACCTCGGCCAAATACCTCCACGACGTGGGACGCTACCTCATCCAAAAGTTCCAGCATTACAAAGAGGCGCTATAAAAGCGGCATAAAAAAGAACGAAAGCCCGGCGGGATATCAGGTCCTGCCGGGCTTTTTGCGGGATTGACGGGGGACTGGGCCGGGCATTATACTGGAACAGCACGAGAAAACGCGAGGAGGAAGCTGCCATGTACGATCTGCCGCCCCAGGTGCTGCGGGCCATAAGTATGCTGAACGAAGCCGGGCACCGGGCCTATGTGGTGGGGGGCGCGGTGCGGGAGCTGCTGCGGGGAAAGGGAACCGTCACCGACTTTGACCTGACCACCAGCGCCCGGCCGGAGGAGACAGAAGGGGTGTTCGCGGGCTTCCGCCTGATCGAGACGGGGCTGAAGCACGGCACGGTGACGGTGCTGCTGGACGGCCTACCCCTGGAGATCACCACCTTCCGGGTGGACGGGACCTATTCCGACGGGCGGCACCCCGACGGGGTGTCCTTCACCCCCAGCCTGGAGCGGGACTTGGAGCGGCGGGACTTCACCATCAACGCCATGGCCTACCACCCCCAAGAGGGACTCATCGACCTCCACGGGGGTCGGGAGGACTTAAAGGCGGGCCTCATCCGCTGCGTGGGCGACCCGGACCGGAGATTTCGGGAGGACGGCCTGCGGATGCTGCGGTGTATGCGCTTTGCCGCCGTCCTGGGCTTTCGCATCGAGGAGCGCACCGGGGCGGCCCTGGTGCGCTGCCGGGCCCTGCTGGACGACATCGCCCACGAGCGGGTGCGGGAGGAGCTGACCAAGCTGCTGTGTGGCCAGAACGCAGGCCGGGTGCTGGAGGACTATGCCCCGGTGGCCGCCCAGGTGCTGCCCGAGATAGCACCCACCTTCGGCTTTGACCAGCGCAACCCCTGGCACGATAAAGACGTGTGGCGTCACACCCTGGCGGCGGTGGACGCCGCCCCGGCGGACCCCGTGCTGCGGTGGGCCGCCCTGCTCCACGACCTGGGCAAGCCGCCCTGTTTCACCCTGGACGAAAAGGGCGTGGGCCACTTCTATGACCACGGGGAGGAGAGCGCCAGATTGGCCGGGAATATCCTGAGCCGCCTGCGCTTTGACACAGACACCCGGCGGAGGATCGTGGCCCTGGTGGCCCTTCACGACAGGCCCATTATCCCGGAGCGCCGCCCCGTCCGCCGCCTGCTGGCCCGGCTGGGGCCGGAGGGGACGGCGGACCTCATCGCCCTCCACCGGGCGGACAACGCCGCTCAGTCTTCCCTGGCCGCCGGGCGACAGAGTGAGCTGGACCGGGCCCAGGCCGTCCTGGACCGGCTGCTGGCGGAGGGGGCCTGCTTTCAGAAAAAGGACCTGGCGGTGAATGGCCGGGACATGCTGGAGCTGGGACTGAAAGGCCCGGAGATCGGTCAGGCCCTGGACCGGTGTTTAGAGGCCGTTCTGTCAGAGCGTCTGCCCAACGAAAAAACGGCCCTGCTGGACCTGGTGCGGCGGTAAAGCTGGAAGAAAAATGGGATATCTCGCCGGAAATCGCATAAATTATGAACAAACTTCACTTATTTTGTTAATATTAGCACTCTAGTATTGACTCTGCTAAAATTGGTGCTATGATATAGTTGTTCCAAGAGAGAGGGGCTTGAGAGAGTCCCCCGGAGGAACGATGAAATAACAAACAGCGGTAACAAGATTCGACAACGTCCGGCTTGGCCGGACGGCCTGAGAATGGTTTCAAGTTGAATGGAGGAATAATTATGTTACCTAGCATTTTTGGTGAGAATTTGTTCGATGATTTCTTCTCTGATCCCTTTGGTATGATGAATGTCCACGGCCACGACCCCCTGTATGGCAAGCACGCCAAGAACCTGATGAAGACCGATATCAAGGAAATGGAAGATGGCTATGAGCTGGAGATGGATCTGCCGGGATTTAAGAAAGAAGAGATTTCGATTTCCCTGGAAGATGGTAATCTGACGATTCAGGCTGCGAAGGGACTGGATGAGGACGAGAAGGAGAAAAAGTCCGGTCGTTACATCCGCAGAGAGCGTTACGCAGGTTCCTGTGCGAGAAGCTTCTATGTCGGTGATGATATAACAGAGGAAGATATCAAGGCGGAATTTAAGCATGGTATTTTGAAAATTTTTGTTCCGAAGAAAGAAGCAAAACCGGAAGTCGAGCAGAAAAAATATATTGCGATTGAAGGATAATGTAGAAGAAGCAGTCAGCCGGATTGATGGATGCAGTTGTCTGGCTGTAACATAGAAAAGAGCGCTGCGGCACTCATGGAGCAGTTTTACCAGAAATGGAAAGCCGGTTTGTGAGTGTTGCGGCGCTCTTTTTCACTATTTTATATCTGATTAGTAGTTAATACCTGTGATGCCGATAGATCCCTCTTTGTCCAGACCAAAGGTAACTGCCGGTTTACCGGATGGATCGCCTACGATGAAACCTGCCTTGGTCAGTTCGGTGGAAGAAACATCGGCTGTCTTGACTGCCTCAATCAGCGCGTCGGTAAATACTTTCTCTGCGTCGAGAGCCATAAATTCAGTTCTGTTATTTACGACAATCCCGTCATCGATGCCGATGTAGGACGGATAGACAAGCAGCTCGGCTAAATCGTTCATATTTTTATTGGCGATGATGCTTTGAAGGGATCTGGCAAAACCACGGTAAAGTTCTGTGATTTCTTTTTCGCTCAGAGTTTCGTCTTCTGCATGATCTGCATCCGTTGTCTGGGCGGTTTCTTTTTCTCCGGCAGTAGTTGTTTCGCTGGCATCGCTGCTTTCTGCTGATGTATCGTTTTCCTGTGTGGATTCAGCGGCAGTTGTTTCAGCCGTGGTTGTTTCAGACGGCTGGCTGGAGCAGGCGGTCATGCTGGCGGCTGCGATGAGAGTGGAAACCATCAAGGTATAAATTGATTTTCTCATAATTTCCTCCATTTGCAATTAATGGACTCCCGGAAGCTTTCTGTGCTTAATGTTGTAAGATGATTTGCAGGAAAGACTCCGAGAGTACCTATCAATAAGGTATGGACAGTAGGTGTCCTCTGCCTGTATGTTTTGCTGATATGATTATCATATCATAAGGCGATGGGAATGTATATGAGGTTTAATGTAATGCGTTTAAATCCGCCTTTTTTAGCCTTTTATTTTTTATAGAAACAATTCCCACCAACCACCTGATAGCTGGAGTAGCTGTCGTAGTTTGCTGATTTGGTCGAGGTAAAATAAAGGTAGTCGCCTATCTGATTCGCCCCGGCGAGCGCTGCCTTTGCCGCCTTGGTGGCAGTAGAGGACGGTCCTCTATCGAGATATTTGTCAAGCAGGCCGGAGGTCGCGCCTGGGAACTGTCCGTCCGCGTAGATAACGCTGGAGATGGATTTGCCCCATTTGCCAGATTTGACGCGGTTGACGATCAGACTTCCGACTGCCAGATAGCTTTCATAGGATCCGCCGTTGGCTTCCATCGTGAGGCAGGCGGAGAGCAGATAAACGTCGCTCTCGGAGGCGGAGATCACGTAGGATGATTTAGCGGCTGGTGCAGCCGTGCTCTTTTTCGAAGAGCTTCCAGATTTTCCCGAAGTCTGGGAGGAACCTTTAGCCGCGTTTGCTTCTGCCTGCGATTTTGCGGCTGCAATCTGGGCCTCCTCGGCGGCTCTGGATGCCTGCTCAGCTTCTTCAGCAGCCTGCCGTGCCGCCTCCAGCGCTGCCATCTCAGCCTCAATGCTGATTGCGCGTCCTGGCTTGACGCTGATTGTGACATAATCAGAAGAAACGTAACCGGAGGTGTCAACGGAAAGCTGGATTTTGATCCATCCAGTTTCCTGACTCAGTACAGGATAGTAGTCTTCCGCGGCAGCCAGACCGACGATGGCAGAATCCGTGCTGGCTTCCTCACGTACATGGAGTGTCTGTGTGCTGACGGTAGCGATATAGAGACCGAGCTCTTTGGCGAGCGGCTTGATATCATCGCCAAATACAAGATAATCGTCCTTGAGCCATCCCTCCAGCCCACCGGAGCGGATTTTTGTCCAGCCATTTTTGCGTTTTAAAATGGTACCGCCGCCTCCGCGGAAGCAGGTGCCGAGTACCTTGGCATCTGTATCTGGTTTTTCTCTCAGGTTCAGCGCATCATCCACATTGGCGACCGCGAGATTTTCATACGGATCGACCGGCTTTTCTTCTTTGATTTTGGCTTTCGCCGTACTTTTAGCATCGGTGCCGGTCTGATGACTGTTTTTTAAGGTGCTGGAAGAAGCGATGGAAGGATCAGAGCCGGCGTTGTTCTTCTTATCAGAAGGTTTAGAGAGGCATAGAAATGCCAGCAGAGCCGCCCCGGCCACAATAAAAAGGATCAGGAAATAGATCGCCATCATTGTTTTATCCATTTTTTTGCGCCTGGAAGAAGCAGGTTTCAAAGGGGAATCGTTCATATCGTATATCCTTTCTGATATAAAAACATCTTGGAAATATTACAAAGATATTACAAAATTCTTCATTTACTATAGCAAATAGGGAAATCCTTGTCAACAAAGGCGGATTTTACGATTAGAAGAGGAGATGAAGCTGAGTAAAAATGATGTTTTTGGAAACACTATTCCATCAGTGACAGCAATCGTTTCGCCGGAATTCACACGAAACAATCAATCAAAAACAATCATAAAAAATCAAAATTGTGCAATATAACCCAAAAAGAGGCAGCATGTTTGTGAATAAGTTTGATTGATTTTGAATGAAAATGATTTTATAATACAGTCAGAATCAATCAAGATAAGAAAGGAATGAAGGCTTATGATTTATACGGTAACCTTTAATCCATCGTTAGATTATATTGTGTCAGTGAGCGATTTTAAGCTCGGACTGACCAACCGGACGGATTCGGAGCTTTTGCTTCCGGGCGGAAAGGGAATCAATGTTTCGACGGTCCTTCAAAACCTTGGAATTGCCAATACGGCGTTTGGCTTTACTGCCGGGTTTGTCGGCGAGGAGGTTCGGAAGGAAGTGGAGCAGCTGGGCGTGAAAGCCGAGTTTATTTCCCTGGATGAGGGAGTCTCCCGCATCAACCTGAAGCTGAAATCCATCGACGGGACTGAGATCAACGGTCGGGGACCGAAGATTCCGCGGGAAGCGGTGGATGCGCTGATGACCCAGCTTGACCGACTGGGGGCGGATGATACGTTGGTGCTGGCTGGAAGTATTCCAGCGTCGATGCCGGATGATATTTATCAGAAGATTATGGAGCGCCTGGATGGCAGAGACGTCCGGATTGTTGTGGACGCGACCAAGGATCTGCTGCTCAATGTGCTGGGACACCATCCATTTTTAATCAAACCGAACAATCATGAACTGGGAGACATTTTCGGCGTGAAGCTCTCGGAGCGGGAGGAAGTTGTTCCGTATGCGAAGAAGCTGCAGGAAAAAGGTGCGGTCAACGTGCTGGTTTCGATGGCAGGCAAGGGCGCGGTTCTTCTGGCGGAGGATGGAAGCGTCTATGCGGCGGAAGCACCGAAGGGAACCTTGAAAAATGGTGTCGGAGCCGGAGATTCGATGGTAGCCGGTTTCCTGGCCGGATACGGGGAGAGCGGAGATTATGAACACGCTTTCCGCATGGGACTGGCAGCTGGAAGCGCGAGCGCCTTTTCGGAGCAGCTGGCGACGAAGGATGAGATAAAGAAAGTGTATGAGACCTGTAAAATCACAAAAATCGGATGAGGTTGTATGCAGACATTTTTGAAGCTGGCAAAATGTACTGCCGGATATGCAATGCATACCTGACATTCGGGCATAAATAGGGAGGCAACAGATATGAAGATTACTGATTTACTGGATCCGAGAAGTATATCGCTGGATGCGGCACCCACCAGCAAATCGGAGACACTGGACAAGGCGGTAGAGCTGATGGCGGCGAGCGGAAAGCTGTCGGATGTCGAGGCATTCCGCAAGCAGGTTTATGCGAGAGAAGAAGAGAGCACGACCGGTATCGGCGAGGGGATTGCAATTCCTCATGGAAAATGTGATGCGGTCAAAAAGCCGGGGCTGGCGGCGATGGTCATCAAAAATGGCGTGGATTTCGACTCCCTGGACGGCGAACCGGTCACTCTGCTGTTCCTGATTGCAGCGCCAAATACAAAAGATAACGTACATCTGGATGTGTTGAGCAAGCTTTCCGTTCTCATGATGGACGAGAATTTCTCAGATTCCCTGCGAAATGCCTCTTCGGTGGAAGACTTTCTTTCCATTATTGATAAGGCAGATGCAGAACAGGCAGGCATCGATGAGAGACTGGCGGCTGATTCCGGCGAAGAAGCGGCAGATACAAATGGAGAGAATGCCGCACAAGCAGGTGGTCAGGAGATTCAGGCGCAAAAAGCGGGTGCAGAGACGGAAAAGACAGCCGGACCGAAGATCTTAGCGGTTACTTCCTGTCCGACCGGTATCGCGCACACCTACATGGCTGCCGAAGGCCTGGAAAAAGCGGCACGCGCGAAGGGATGGAAGATCAAAGTTGAGACGCGCGGTTCAGCCGGGGCAAAAAATGTGCTGACGGCACAGGAGATCGAGGCGGCGGACTGCATCATCGTGGCAGCGGACGCACAGGTGCCGATGGATCGATTTGACGGAAAACGAGTGATCGAATGTCAGGTTTCGGACGGTATCAGCAAGGCACCGGAGCTTTTGGAGCGCGCGGCGTCCGGGGAGGTACCGGTTTACCACGCAGCATCATCTGGAAGCAGCAGCCCGGCAAAGGCAGCCTCTGGCGGCAAATCGGGCAGTGTCGGACACCAGATTTACACACAGCTGATGAATGGTGTCTCCCACATGCTTCCGTTTGTAGTCGGCGGCGGCATCCTGATTGCGATTGCGTTTCTGATTGATGGTTTCAGTGTGGATATGAATGCACTTCCGCTCGACCAGCGTGTAAACTTTGGTACGATTACCCCGCTGGCGGCATGGTTTAAAAATGTCGGCGGTGTGGCATTTGGCTTTATGCTCCCGATTCTGGCTGGTTTCATCGCGATGGCGATCGGAGACCGCCCGGCGCTGGCAGTCGGTTTTGTCGGCGGCATGATTGCTTCTCAGGGAAAATCAGGTTTCCTTGGCGCCCTGGCGGCAGGTTTTATTGCCGGATATCTGATTCTGGCGCTTCGGAAAGCGTGCGAGAATCTTCCAGAGGCACTGGAAAAGATTGCTCCGGTCCTGATTTACCCGGTTGTGGGCGTCCTGCTCATCGGACTGGTTATGAGCTTCGTCGTAGAGCCGGTCATGGGCGCGATCAATATGGCGTTAAACAATGGTCTGAGCAGCATGGGTGGTTCGAGTAAGTTGATTCTTGGTTTTGTGCTGGCGGCGATGATGGCGATCGACATGGGCGGTCCATTCAACAAGGCGGCATATGTATTTGGTACGGCGGCAATCGCCTCCGGCAACTACGATGTGATGGCAGCTGTTATGATTGGCGGTATGACACCGCCGTGTGCGATTGCGCTGGCAACAATGCTGTTTAAGAAGAAATTTACAAAGGAAGAGCGCGAGGCAGGACCGACCAACTTCATCATGGGTCTGGCATTTATCACGGAGGGCGCGATTCCATTTGCAGCGTCCGATCCGGTACACGTGCTTCCAGCCTGCATCGTCGGTTCGGGTGTTGCGGGAGCGATGAGCATGTTATTTAACTGTACGCTGATGGCGCCGCATGGCGGAATCTTCGTATTCCCAGTCATGGGAAATCCGCTGTTCTACCTGCTGGCACTGGTGGTTGGCATGGCGATCTCGACGGTACTCTTAGGAGTTCTCAAGAAGAATGTAGAAGAATAGATAAATAATTTTTTTTGACGGAATGTGAATCTTTATTAGAAATTTTTTGGTCAAATCAATCAAAATAGGTTATAATGAGAAGGAGAACATCATCATGAAAGAGTTTAAATATACCATTACAGACCCGGAAGGAATCCATGCACGCCCGGCAGGTGAACTGGTAAAGGCGGCAAAACAGTTTACGAGTACGATCAAGCTGGCGAAAGATGGAAAGAGCGGCGACTGCAAAAAGATTTTCGGTATCATGGGACTGGCGGTAAAGAACGGACAGGAAGTAACCCTGACCTTTGAGGGCGAGGACGAAGAAGCAGCTTATGAGGCAGTCAGCCAGTTTATGAAGGAAAATATGTAGTTTAACAAAGATGCCGCGATGTAAGGGATTATTACATGGCGGCATTTTTCGATAATGGATCAATGGAAAGGGGAATGATCATGCAGACGTATCGCGGAAAAAGTGTATTTGGCGGTGTCGCAGTTGGAAAAATATGTGTGTATCAGAAAGGCGAGCAGACCGTAAAACGGACGAAAATAGAGAATACAGAGCAGGAAAAAGCGCGGTTTAATGCGGCGGTTCAGGAGTCCATCCGCCAGCTCGGCGAGTTGTATGAAAAGGCGGTAAAAGAAGTTGGCGAGGCGAATGCGGCGATTTTTGAGATTCACCAGATCATGCTGGAGGACGAGGACTATCTGGACGCGGTTCAGAATATCATCGATACGCAGAAGGTCAATGCCGAGTATGCGGTTGCGGTGACCGGTGACAATTTCGCCCAGATGTTTGCGGCGATGGAGGACGAATATATGCGCGGGCGCGCGGCGGATGTCAAAGATATTTCGGAGCGGATTGTGCGCGTTCTGTCCGGAGGCGCAGGTCAGGGCATCCATACGGACGAGCCGGTGATTATTCTGGCAGATGATTTAGCGCCATCGGAGACGGTACAGCTTGAAAAGGACAAGGTGCTATCCTTTGTGACGGTACACGGTTCCGTCAATTCCCACACGGCGATCCTGGCGCGTACGATGAGCATTCCGGCGCTGATCGGAACGGACGTGGCGCTCGATGAGACGGTAGATGGGAAATTTGCGGTTGTGGATGGTACTAACGGAGTCCTGTATGTGGAACCGGATGAGGAGACATTGGAAACAATGCGCCGCCGGCAGCGGGAGGAACAGGAGAAGAAAGAACTGCTGCAAACACTGAAAGGGCGCGAAACAGTCACTATGGATGGCAAGAAGATCCGCCTGTATGCGAACATTGGCAACAGCAAGGATCTGGCGTCGGTCATTCAGAACGATGCGGCGGGCATCGGACTGTTCCGCAGCGAATTTTTGTATCTGGAAAAAGAAACATTTCCGACGGAGGAGGAGCAGTTCCAGGTATATAAACAGGTAGCGGAAACGATGGCGGGCAAACCGGTCATTATCCGTACGCTGGACATCGGCGCGGACAAGCAGTGCGATTATTTTGAACTGAAAAAAGAGGAAAATCCGGCGATGGGCTGCCGGGCGATCCGTATCTGCCTGACAAGACCGGAGATTTTCAAGACACAGCTTCGCGCGCTGTTTCGGGCAAGTGCCTATGGCAATCTCCAGATCATGTATCCGATGATCACAAGTGTCTGGGAGGTCGAGGCGATTGCGAAGATTGTCGAGGAGGTCAAGACGGAGCTGACCGCACAGAATCTCCAGTTTGGCGACCCGAAGCAGGGCATTATGATTGAAACCCCGGCGGCAGTCATGGTAAGCCGGGATCTGGCGAAAAAAGTGGACTTTTTCAGCATCGGAACGAACGACCTGACCCAGTATACGCTGGCAGTTGACCGTCAGAATCCGGAGCTGGATGCATTTTACGATCCGCACCATCCGGCGGTGCTGGCGATGATCCGCATGGTTGTCGAAAATGCGCACGCCGAGGGCATCTGGGCAGGTATCTGCGGCGAATTGGGCGCGGATCTGAGTTTGACAAAAGAATTCCTGAAAATGGGTGTGGATGAGCTTTCCGTATCGCCGGGGCGTGTGCTGCCGATTCGGAAGGTCATTGTCGAAAGCAGCTGCAGTTGATAAGAATATTAAGACAGAGAGAAGTGAAAAATTGAGCTAAAAAAAGTTCAACCACAGCAGAAGATGAAAGGAAAAGAGTCATGCTGACAGAAAAAAGATACGAACTGATTTTGGAACTTCTGGATAAAAAGAGGAGTGTGACAGTTCCTGAGATTAAAGAGGTGCTGGGAGTTTCGGAATCGACGATCCGGCGGGATCTGAATGCGCTTGACAAGGCGGGGCGCCTGACCAAGGTGTTTGGCGGCGCGGTGTCCTCAGACGGGACATTTACGGGAACCGAACCGTCAGTGGCACAGAAGATGGAATTGCAGCAGGAGGAGAAAAGGAGAATCGCCCAGTTTGCGGCGGGACTTATCCAGCCGGATGATTTTGTCTATCTGGACGCGGGCACGACGACCGGGTATATCTTAGACTATCTTCCGGCGCGCAGCGCCACGTTTGTGACGAATGCGGTATCACATGCCAAACGGCTGGCAGCCGCCGGAAACCGCGTAATTCTGATTGGTGGTGAGTTAAAGGGCACGACGGAGGCGGTCATCGGAAGTCAGGCGATCCTGACGATCCAGGGCTATCATTTTACAAAGGGATTTTTTGGAACCAACGGCGTCAGCAAGCGCCACGGTTTCACGACGCCGGATCCGAACGAGGCATTAGTCAAGCAAGAGGCGATGCGTCAGACAGAGCGCTGCTATGTGCTGGCGGACAGCCAGAAATTCGGCATGGTAAGTTCGGTGACGTTCGGGGTGTTTGAAGAAGCGACGATCCTCACGGAGACAGAGCCGCCGGAAGGATTTAGCGGCAGCAAGAATATCCGGGTGGCAAAGTAGAATAGTGAGCAGTAACAATCGTGTTTTTCTAATGAAATCCTAACATATATACGATTTGACAAACTATTAGAATATTGCTATATTTATAGAAAATCAATAGGGCGGCAAACGGGCAGGATTATGTATGACGATCGGGAGGAACGATGGATCCGAACCGATCGCAGTCAGCATGGATCCTGAATCGTTATGCCGCCCTTGTTAGTGTTTACAGTTATGTAAAAGGAGAACTTTCTAAAAGGAGAATTTACCATGCAGCAATTTCACGGCAGTGACGAATACATCGCTTCGGATGAACTGATCCGCAGCGTTAACATTGCGGCGGCGCTCAAAAAGCCGCTCTTAATCAAGGGAGAACCGGGCACTGGAAAGACGATGCTCGCGGAGGCGATTGCCAGATCCCTCGATATGGAACTTTTGATCTGGAATATTAAATCGACGACCCGCGCACAAGACGGTCTTTACGTGTACGATACGGTACAGCGTCTTTACGACAGCCAGTTTGGTGCGGACGGCGTTGATGATATTGCCAGATATATCCGCCTCGGAAAGATGGGAGAGGCATTTGAGAAGGAAAAGCAGACGGTTCTTTTGATCGATGAGATCGATAAAGCGGATCTGGAATTTCCGAACGACCTGCTCTGGGAACTTGACAAGATGGAATTTTACATTCCAGAGACGGGAAAGACTGTCAAAGCGAAGCACCGTCCGATTGTGATTATTACCTCCAATGCGGAGAAGGAGTTGCCAGATGCGTTTCTGCGCCGCTGTATCTTCCATTATATTGCATTCCCGGAGCAGCCGATGATGGAGAAGATCATCAAGGCACATTACCCGGATCTCGACCAGAAGCTGATCGACGGCGTGCTGGACGCCTTCTACCGGGTGCGCGATCTGCGCGGCCTGCAGAAGAAGCCGAGTACCTCCGAGGTGTTGGACTGGATTCAGGCGCTTGTGATCGGCGGCGTGCCGGTGGAAAAGCTGGAAAAGGAGATCCCGTTTGCGGGGGTACTCTTAAAAAAGACAGAGGATTTAAAGCTGGTGGAGAATAACCGATATGTTTACTGATTTTCTGTATCTACTCCGTTCTTACGGGATGAAGACGAGCCTCAATGAGTGGAACAGCCTGATGGATGCGCTGGAAATGAACCTGAACGACGCGAGCCTGACGGAGTTTTACTATATGGCGAGGGCGGTTCTGGTCAAAAAAGAGTCTGAATATGACAAATTTGACCAGGCATTTCTGGCATATTTTAAAAATGTGCAGACGTTTGAGGAACTTCCTAAGGAGGTCTTAGACTGGCTTGCCAAGGCGCACGCGCAGACGCCGTATGATAAGGATGAGGTCGATGCGCGGTTTGCGGGACTTGATCTGGACGATATCCGTAAAATGATGGCGGAACGACTAAAAGAGCAGCATGAGCAGCACCACGGCGGCAATAAGTGGATTGGAACCGGCGGTACGTCGGCATTTGGACATTCCGGTTACAGCCCGAAGGGCATCCGCGTGGGCGGACCGGGCAAAAACCGGAGCGCGCTGCAGGTGGCGGAACAGCGGAATTACCGCGATTTCCGCGACGATGCGGTTATCCAGATCCGGCAGTTCCAGGTGGCGCTCAAAAAGCTGCGTCTTTTATCCTGCCGTGAGGATGGACCGAAAACGGAACTCAATGTGGAGAAAACGATCGAGAAGACCTGTGACGAAGGCGGACGTCTGGAGCTCGTCATGGAGCGCCCGAGAAAGAACCAGACGAAGCTTCTGCTTCTGATGGACAGCGGCGGGTCGATGTGGGCATATGCGGATCTGTGCAACCGGCTGTTCCAGGCGGTCAATCAGTCGTCCCATTTTAAGGATTTGAAGATTTATTATTTCCACAACTGTTTCTACGATCAGCTGTTTACGACGCCGTCCTGCTCCTGGAGGGATAAGATCTCGACCGAGTGGGTCTTTCACAACCTGAAACCGGAATACAAGGTAATTCTGGTCGGGGATGCGTCGATGGCGCCGTCGGAACTTCTGTACCGCGGCGGCAGTCTCGACTATTTCCACAGCAACGAGCGGACAGGCATTTACTGGCTGCAGGAGATGCACCGGCGTTTTCCGTCGGCGATCTGGCTGAACCCGATGCGGGAAAATAACTGGGCATATGCCTACGGTGCGTACACGATCAGTCTGATCCGCGAGGAGATTCCGATGTTTCCGCTGACGGCGGCAGGACTTGAGGCTGGAATTAAGGAATTGAAAAAATAAATATGGAAAAAGGGGCGTTCCCCGATATTGACAACAAAGTAAATTTGTGCTATTATTCATCATAGACTCTTTGCACTGCATATCAAACTACAGTACAAACTGAGCAGACCGTGAATATCATGGGGTCGGGTCGCAGAAGCGACAGTGGAAGTTAGTTTCATCCACGGGACAGTAGCTACTCATACTGGTTCGTGGGTGTTTTTTTATACTTTTTTATGGGTTTGCAGCACCCACCTATCGTTAGTGCCATGAGATATTTTTTGGAGGTAACGAATATGAAACAGAATGATTTTCAGAAGGTGGCAAATCAAGTGTCTTTTGTAACGATAGTAGTGAACATTCTTTTGGCGTTTATGAAGCTGTTAGCCGGCGTGTTCGCACATTCGAATGCGATGATCAGTGACAGTATCCATTCGGCGTCCGATGTGTTCAGTACGATGATCGTGGTGATTGGAATTAAGCTGTCGTCCAAACAGCCGGACAAGGAGCACCCGTATGGACATGAGCGGATGGAGTGTGTGGCTGCGATTGTCCTCTCGATGGTTCTCTTTATGACAGGTCTGGGGATTGGCGTGGAGGCGCTTACGGACGTGCTCAAGGGAGAATACAGTCACCTGCAGGTTCCGGGGATGCTGGCGCTGGCAGCGGCTGTTATATCCATTGTCAGTAAAGAAGCGATGTACTGGTACACCCGATATTATGCGAAAAAGATTGATTCCAGCGCACTGATGGCAGATGCATGGCATCACCGTTCCGATGCGTTTTCCTCGATCGGTGCGCTGGTCGGAATCGTGGGCGCGAGAATGGGATTTCCGGTCATGGATCCGATCGCGAGCCTGGTTATTTTCGTCTTTATCGTGAAAGCGGCGTATGAGATTTTTAAAGATGCGATGGATAAAATGGTCGATCATTCCTGTGATGAGAAGACCGAAGAACAGCTGCGCGCCTGCGTTCTTCAGAATCCAGATGTGGCGCGGATTGACCTGCTTCAGACGCGCATCTTTGGCAATAAAATTTATGCGGACATTGAGATTGAGGTAGATGGTTCCATGCCGCTGCGGGAGGCGCACAAGATTGCCGAGGTGGTGCATAACAGCATTGAAAAGACATTTCCGAAGGTAAAACACATTATGGTGCATGTCAATCCGGAAATTGACCGGAAATAGAAAGAAGGACTGCCGCAGACTGGCATATGTCCTTTTAAGCAGACCAAGATAACAATAAAAATCTTGTTTACTTAGAAGAGGGCATGCCAGATGCGGCGGTCCTTTTGGCGCTTTTGGGAACATGAAAATTTTAAACATTTTTAAGGACGTTCTGAAAGTTATACTTCCCATTTGCAATGAATACCATCATACTGCAAAATGGAAAAACTGCAATCATGAATATGGAAAAAATGAAAGAAAAAGGAAAGAAAAAAGGAACCGTTAAGAAATTCTTACGAATCGGATCTTTTGACGATCTTTTTTAGAATCGGTCTGGACTTTTTTTCCGACTCTGCTATAATAAGGATTCAGAATCCATATATACAGGCCGCAGCCATATGGCGCGGCAGAGAGGTTTGTGAAAAAATGAAAAATAAAAGTATGAGTATACTTAAAATGACTGGTGCAGCAGCTGCACTGGTGCTGATGTTTGCACAGCCAGTACTGGCAGATGGCAGTTTTGCAAATGGAACAAGTGTAAATGGCGTCGCAGTCGGCGGAATGAGCAATGAGGAAGCGAAGGCAAAGCTGGAGCAGAATTACGGTTCTTATAAATTAACGATTAAAGAACGTGGAGGCAAGACAGAAGAGATCACCGCAGCGGAGATCGGCTATAAAGTAGTGATTACAAATGAGCTGCAGGCAGCGATTGACCAGCAGGCAGCAGGGGTAGCTGGAGCAGGAGCGCTGACGATCGCGATGCCGCTTTCCTGCGATCAGACGATGCTTGCAAACCGCATTGCTTCCTTAAATTGTATGTCAGATAGTGTAGCGCCGACGGTAGATGCCCATATATCCGCCTGGGAAGAAGGAAAAGATTTCACGATTGTTCCGGAAGTAAAGGGAGAATCTGTGGATAAGGCAAAGGTACAGACGGCGATCAATGCGGCGATCGCCTCCGGCATGACAGAGATCGATCTGGAAGCATTGGGATGTTACACACCGATCCAGGTGACTTCCGACGATGCATCCTTAAAAGCACTCTGCGCCCAGATGAACCAGGCTAAAAATGCGACCATCACCTTCCATATCGGTGATGCGACCGAGACACTGTCCGGTACTGAATATGTCAGCTGGTATACAGGCGGCGAGAATGGTGTCATTACTGTAGACCGCGATAAGGCAGCTGCTTACATCAAGGCGCTGGCAGCGAAATACGACACAGCTGGAACTACCCGTACTTTCCATACCACTTCCGGAAAAGAGGTAGCCTTGACAGGCCCTTATGGATGGAAGATTGACCAGACTGCAGAGACAGACAATCTGGTTCTGATGGCGCGGACAGGTATCAATCAGGAACGTGAAGTCCAGTTCTCCCAGCAGGCAGCCAGCCATTCAGACGCAGACTGGGGCAATACCTACGCAGAAGTTGATTTCGGCGCCCAGCATGTATATATGTATGAAAACGGCGCCCTGACCTGGGATGCTCCGTGCGTAACCGGAAACGTATCCAAAAACTACACAACCCCGGAAGGTATTTACAGCCTGACCTACAAGCAGGCCGACCGCGTTCTGCGCGGCGCCAAACGGGCAGACGGCACATATGAATATGAAAGTCACGTAGACTATTGGATGCCATTCAACGGCGGCATCGGTTTCCATGACGCAAGCTGGAGAAGTAAATTCGGCGGAACCATCTACCAGTATTCCGGCAGCCACGGCTGCATCAATCTGCCGGTTGATAAAGCAAAACTTCTCTACGAGAAAGTATACAAGGGAATGCCAGTTCTCTGCCATAACTAAACATTTCTTCTAAGCGCACATTCAGTATTTAGAAGAAAGACATGGGGGACTTTCTTGAATATAGTTAGATAAGAAAGTAGATGGTGGACAAAGTAATTTATCATACGGAACGAAAAAAGATCCTACGCCGTCATCCAGCCGCATTCATGCGCTGGATGACACCAGGATCTTAAATTTTACCAAGTTATCATCCAATAAACAGGAGAAAAAGCCGCCCGGGCAAAAATGGAATTTTCGAGACTGTGGATTTACTTGGCAGATTCGGATTTGATGTTGAAAGAAACCGCAACAAACTTGCTTTGTGAGGATTTCTTTCTGTTTTTAATCAAACCGAAGATGCCTAGAAAATCCCAGTCTTCGAAACCTGATCATTTTTGCCCGGGCGGCTTTTTCTCCGTCCCTCTCACGAAAATCAAACTAATTATCTATTTTCCTTCCCCAATAATCAATTCTTCCCCATACGGCAAGGTCTTGATCCAGTCACAGAATGTATGCCACTCCGCCAGCTTATGATCCTTTCTGGCATAATAAATATTAATCAGTGTCTCATAATTAAACGAACAAGTCCGCATCTGATTATAACTGCTCGGCAGCAGCTGGATCATATCATACCAGTCATCCTTATTCTTTGTCTCCAGATAACGCAGGCGGATTTCCTCCAGCTTGGCGATAACTGTTTCCATAAATGCGCGTGTTCCGGCTGTCATGTGGTCGCAGCTGAAATCGTCCATCGAAAACGGTTTGCTGGCGATTTTGTGCATCGTGCTGGTTGAATTGGCGACGGTCGCTACTTTATAAGTATCATATTCTTTCCACCAGTAGAGAGGTGCGGTCACATCGACTGAGACAAATACCTGGCGCAGAAACTTGCGGTGGTCGCTGCCTGCTTTGCGGAGACGTTTCGCAAGGTCGAGATCGTTTGGTCCCAGTTTATATTCGCCATTCTCATCATAAAAGCTGTCCATCCGTCCCCAGCTGTTCATCGGATTGCGGGCACCGCGCATGGCATTTTCCAGATTCATGACGCTGGTACGTTCTAATTTAAGCATAATCAAACTCCTTTTTCATATAAGTGAATTATTTTCAGGATAAACTCACTTTTGTGAGTTGTTTCGGGCGGGATCAGTATACCACAAAAACCATGACCCGTAAACAAAGCATAAAAAAACATACAGAATTACAAGAATCGATAGTTACTGTTCCCGGGTGGGCACTTTTGGAAGCAAAAGTGCCGTAAGAAAACGTGGTGGCAGCAGGAATTTACCGTATTTAAATGCGAAGCCACGGCAAATTCTGTTACTGGGCACGTATGCGTGAACAGTAAGATCGATAAAAATTACAATCCAAAACAGAATACAGGAAAAAGCAAAGAGATTATGCGATATGCACAGAAAAATATAATGAAAACATGTATTTTTAAATATGAAATAGTATTGACATAAAATGAAAAACATGCTAATATTTAGCCATAAAAATTCATTGATATGAAAATTAAAAAGAAAAAGTTAGATTTTACGAAAATAAAGTGAGAAAAATTTTCATATCATAATCACAAATGAGACAAGATATAAAAAAGGAGAGATGAGCAATGAGCAATGGATATTTCAAAGTAGAGATGCCGAAAAATGAGCCGGTAAAAGCATATCTTCCGGGAAGCCCGGAGAGAGCCAGCTTAAAGAAAGAGCTGGAGCGCCAGTCCGCACAGGTTGTTCAGGTTCCGATGATCATCGGTGGTAAGGAAGTTTGGACAGGGAGAAAGACCAAAGCAGTTATGCCGCATGACCATGCTCATGTAATCGCAGAAGCAGCTTCCGGCGGTGAGAAAGAGTTAAAGGATGCAATTGCAGCAGCTCTGGCAGCCAGAAAAGCATGGACCGAGATGCCGATGGAACACCGCGTATCTATCTTCTTAAAAGCAGCTGATTTAATCGCTGGTCCGATGAGAGATAAAGTAAATGCAGCTACCATGTTAGGACAGAGCAAGACCGCATATCAGGCTGAGATTGATACCTGCGAGCTGATTGATTTCCTTCGTTTCAACGTATACTACTTACAGCAGATTTATGACAGACAGCCGAACAACACACCGAATGTTTGGAACCGCATCGAGTACCGTCCGCTGGAAGGTTTCGTAACCGCGATTTCCCCATTCAACTTCACATCCATCGGTGCTAACCTTCCGACCGCTCCGGCGATTGCAGGTAACGTAGTTCTCTGGAAACCGGCTACCACAGCAGTTCTTTCCAACTACTATGTAATGCAGGCCCTGATGGCTGCAGGACTTCCGGCAGGTGTTATCAACTTCGTACCGAGCCGTGGTTCTGACATGAGCAAGTACGTATTAAGCGATCCAAACCTGGCAGGATTCCATTTCACAGGTTCTACCGAAGTGTTCAGCGGTGTTTACTCCTTAGTAGGCGAGAACATCAAGAAATACAAAACATATCCGCGTCTGGTTGGCGAGACTGGTGGAAAGGACTTCATCTTTGCTCACAATTCCGCAGACGTACCGGGTCTGGTAGCAGCTCTGACAAGAGCATCCTACGAGTATCAGGGACAGAAGTGCTCCGCAGCTTCCCGTGCATTTGTTCCGGCAAGCATCTGGCCGCAGGTTAAAGAGGGTATGCTGGCAGAGATTGAGAAGATTAAAATTGGCGATATAACCGATTTCACAAACCTGATGGGAGCTGTTATCGATGCATCTGCATTCAAGACCAACAAAGAGTACATCGACTATGCAAAAGCATCCGAGGATGCAGACGTTATCTGCGGCGGATACGATGATTCCAAGGGATATTTCATATATCCGACCCTGATTGAGGCTAAGAAGCCAGATTTCAAGACTATGGTAGAGGAAATTTTTGGACCGGTTATGACCGTATATGTATATCCGGATGACAAACTGGATGAGACTCTGGCAAGCTGCGATACCGCAACTTCCTATGGCCTGTCCGGAGCAATCTTTGCAGATGACCGCGAAGCTATCGTTAAGATGGAAGATGCACTCAAAGGAACAGCCGGAAACTTCTACATCAACGACAAGCCAACTGGTGCAGTTATCGGTCAGCAGCCGTTCGGTGGTGCAAGAGCATCCGGAACCAACGACAAAGCCGGCAGCGAGATCAACATGTATCGCTGGTTAAGCCCGAGAACCATCAAAGAACTCAGAGTCCCGTGCCTGGATGTAACATATCCGTACATGGTTGAGGCATAAGCAGTGCAAAGCAGGGCAGTAAGACAGGAACGTTGTGCTTGCACATAAGGAACTGTCTTGCTGGACTGATTTATAGGGCGCAGCCCGTCCAGCGAAGAAAAGCGCAGCTTTTTTGAGCTGGGGCACTGAGCACGCTGAAGCCACTGAGCATGCTGGGGTGCAGCTCTTCCCCATAATTTACTAAATTAAAACCAACCACCCAGAGGATCGGCGCTGATCCGGAATCTGTGTAACGAAACACACGATTTCATATCGGTGCCGATCCTTTTTATAATTTAGAAAATCTGTCCGAGTATCCCAGCCACACCCGCTCAGATATTGTTCCGTTTGTTGGGAATGAAATTGCGGCATTCTGTTATTAAAAATCCCATTATGTTACTGCTCACACATGTGTGCCCAGCAACGGGATTTTGCCGATGCTGCGCATTCCAAATCGGCAAAATCTGCTGCGAGAACTGTATCGTACAGAATTTTCAGTTCAGAAAATTCCTATTTGTGAACAGTTACCCTATTATTCCTTACATTCATCTGATTTGAACCAGTCCTTGTATTTTTCATAAAGATCCAGTAAAATCAAATACGAAATATGGATTTGAGGATTTGTTTTTGTTCAAATTTTCTCGGTTCGATTTTAAATTCAAACAAAAAGGATGAGAAAGCAATGACGGTGATCGATGTATCTGGCTGCGGAAGCGGTGCGGTGTTTTTGATAAAGGGAAAAGCCAATCTCCTGTTCGAGGCGGGGATGGCGTATGCTGCCGATCAGATGGTGGAAAATATAAAAAGAGAACTGGGCGATGCAGAGTTAGACGCGGTTCTTTTATCCCATTCCCATTATGATCATGTAGCGGGGCTTCCGGCGGTGCGGAAAGCATGGCCGGGGGTGAAAGCATATGCTTCCGAGCGCGCAAAAGAAATTTTAGTGAAACCGGGCGCTTTGAAGACGATCCGGCGTCTAAGCGGCGAGGCGGCAGAAGCGGCGGGGCTTCCATGGGATTCAGAATATGACGATGCAGATTTACAGATTGATGTATCGCTGGAGGACGGTGAGACGATCGAACTGGGCGACCATACGATCTACGCGTTTGCGACGATCGGCCACACGAAATGTTCCATGTCTTACCTGATTGACGATGAGTTGATGCTGTGCAGTGAAACGGTAGGCGTCATGGGGCATGATGGGAGTTATATGCCGTCGTTTCTGGTAGACTATAAGGCGGCAGAAGAATCCATCGAGTATTCATCGGAATTGGATGCAAAAGAGATTATTTTAAACCACTATGGCTTTGTCAGTGAAGCGGATAAGGCGACGATCTGGGATGTCCTGATGCAGAAGCTTCGTGACAGCCGTGATGCAATGATTGATATTATGAACCGGTTCCCGGAAGAAGAGGCGGCGCTTCGGGAGATGGAGCGCGTGTTCCATTCTCATGTAGATAAGAAAGAACAGCCAGACGAGGCATTCTATATCAATGCGGCGAGCATGATGAAGACACTCAAAAGACAGTTTCCGGAACGGTTTCCGAGACATTTTCAGCTGATTGCGGCAGTGGATCGGAACTGGGGTATCGGCAATAAAGGGCAGATGCTGACGGTGATCCCGGTGGATCAGAAATTATTCCGGCAGGAAACGATGGGAAAAATCATCGTGATGGGCTATAAAACGTTTCTGACTTTCCCGGCTCAGCGACCGCTGGATGGCAGAATCAACCTGATTTTGACAAAAAAGAAGGCTCTGAGCGTAAAGGGGGCAGAGATCTGCCACAGTGTCGAGGAGGCGCTGGTGCGGATTGACGAGCTGAAACAGGAAAAACATCTGACAGATGTAGATGTCGTCATCATCGGCGGCGAGTCGGTTTACCGGCAGTTCCTTCCGTTCTGCGACACAGCGCAGATCACCTGGATTGATTTTTCCTATGTGGCAGACACACACATGGTTGATCTGGAGAAAGAAGGCTGGGAACTGGTAAGACGAAGCGGCGAGCAGACATTTTTCAATTTGTGCTATGAATTCAGGGAATATCGGAAGCTGGAAAAGGAATCGCTCTAAGGTTGTCAAAAATAGGACAAAGTGGTAAAATAATCGAGAATTCTGAAAAGTCAAACAATAAAATGTTCATATAACAGTAAGGAGGAATAGAATGTACCCGATTTTAAAAGCTGAAAAACTGGCAGATAAGATTTATCTGATGGTTGTAGAAGCACCGCGTGTAGCGCGTGCATGTGAGCCGGGCGAATTTGTCATCGTCAAGATGGGCGAAGAGGGCGAGAGAATCCCACTGACTATCTGTGATTTTGACCGTCAGGCAGGAACGATCACGATCGTATTCCAGACCGTGGGAGCTTCTACCGAGAAGATGAGCACCCTCAAGGCTGGGGATGCATTCCATGATTTCGTAGGACCGCTTGGAAATCCGTCCGAGTTTATCCATGAGGATGTAGAAGAGCTGAAAAAGAAGAAATACCTCTTCGTAGCCGGCGGTGTCGGTGCGGCTCCGGTTTATCCGCAGGTAAAATGGATGCATGAGCACGGCATTGATGTAGATGTTATCGTAGGTTCTAAGACCAAAGATCTGCTGATCCTGACCGAGGAGATGGAGAAGGCAGCCGGAAACCTTTACATCACAACCGATGATGGCAGCTTTGGCATTAAAGGTATGGTTACAGGTGTCATCGAGGATTTAGTTGAAAAACAGGGACGCAAGTACGATGTCTGTGTTGCAATCGGACCGATGATCATGATGAAATTTGTCTGCCTGCTGACGAAAAAACTGGAGATTCCGACGATTGTCAGCCTGAACCCGATCATGGTAGATGGAACCGGTATGTGTGGTGCCTGTCGTGTCACCGTAGGCGACCAGGTCAAATTTGCCTGCGTAGACGGACCGGAGTTTGATGGACATCTTGTTAATTTTGACGAGGCGATGGAACGTCAGAGAATTTATAAGACTCAGGAAGGCAGAGCGATGCTGCGCTTGAAAGAGGGCGATACTCATCACGGCGGATGCGGACAGTGCGGAGGTGACAAATAATGGAAGCAAAGAGAGATATGATGAAAAAGGTGCCGGTCAGAGAGCAGGATCCGAAGGTACGTGCGACTAATTTTAAAGAGGTATGTCTCGGCTATAATATGGAAGAAGCAGTTGCGGAGTCTGAGAGATGTCTGAACTGTAAAAATGCAAAATGTATCGCTGGATGCCCGGTTTCCATCAATATTCCGGCGTTTATCCAGGAAGTAAAAGCGGGAAATATTGAGGAGGCAGCGAAAGTCATCGCACTTTCTTCGGCACTTCCGGCAGTCTGTGGACGTGTCTGCCCACAGGAATCCCAGTGTGAGGGACAGTGTGTGCGCGGTATCAAGGGCGAGGCGGTTTCCATTGGTAAACTTGAGCGCTTCGTGGCAGACTGGTCCCGTGAGCATGGTTTTGTACCGGCAGCGCCGGAGAAGACAAACGGAAAGAAAGTAGCAGTCATCGGTTCCGGTCCTGCAGGTCTGACCTGTGCAGGCGATCTGGCAAAACTGGGCTATGCAGTAACCATTTTCGAGGCACTTCATGAGCCGGGCGGAGTATTGACCTACGGCATTCCGGAGTTCCGTCTTCCGAAGAGCGGCGTTGTACAGCCGGAGATCGAGAATGTCCGCAAGCTGGGCGTTAAGATTGAGACAAACGTAGTTATCGGAAAATCTATCACAATCGACGAACTGATGGATGAAGAAGGTTTCCAGGCAGTCTTCATCGGTTCTGGTGCCGGACTTCCGAAGTTCATGGGTATTCCGGGTGAAAATGCCAACGGCGTATTTTCTGCAAATGAGTACCTGACCAGAAATAACCTGATGAAGGCATTCCGCGATGATTATGACACACCGATCATGGAATCGAAGAAGGTAGTTGTAGTCGGCGGCGGAAACGTAGCGATGGATGCGGCAAGAACGGCTCTGCGTCTCGGTGCAGAAGTTCATATTGTATATAGAAGAAGTGAGAAAGAGCTTCCGGCACGTGTGGAGGAAGTACATCACGCAAAAGAGGAGGGCATCCATTTTGACCTTCTGACCAACCCGGTTGAGATTCTCGAGGATGAGAACGGATGGGTCAAAGGCATCGTATGCCGCCGTATGGAGCTTGGCGAGCCGGATGAATCTGGAAGAAGACGTCCGGTTGAGGTGGTCGGTTCTGATTTCACGATCGATGCAGATACCGTTATCATGGCGCTGGGTACTTCCCCGAACCCGCTGATTTCCAATACGACCAAAGGTCTTGAGATCAACCGCTGGAGATGTATCGTGGCGGATGAGAGCAATGGAAAGACAACGAAAGAGGGCGTTTACGCCGGAGGCGACGCAGTGACTGGCGCGGCTACGGTTATTCTCGCGATGGAAGCCGGACGAGCAGGTGCAAGAGGCATCGACGAGTATCTTTCTGCAAAATAATGAAATCTCATCATGTAGATTTGCTGAATGAAGCAATCGCCCCGGCACTGACCCGGCTGGCGCTTCCGATCATGGCGACCTCTCTGGTTCAGATGCTTTACAATCTGACTGATATGGCGTGGATCGGACGCCTCGGGGCAGGTGCTGTCACGGCGGTGGGATCGGCAGGTATGTATACCTGGTTTTCACAGGGATTTGCGATTTTGGCGAGGACGGGCGGTCAGGTAAAGACCGCCCATTGTCTTGGTGCGGGAGAAAATGACAGTGCGGCGCAGTATGCGAGAGGTGCGCTGCAGTTGGGAATTTTGTTTGCCGTGCTGTATGGGCTGGTTTCGCTCTTTGGAGCCAGTCGGTTAATTGGATTTTTTAAATTAAACAGCCCGGAGGTGATTGCACAGGCAGAATGGTATGTGCGGATCGCCTGTGGGCTTGTGATCTTTTCTTATCTAAATGCGATCTTGACAGGACTTTTGACGGCGGCGGGAAATAGCCGGACACCGTTTATCGTCAATGTGGCGGGGCTTGTCTTCAATGTTGTGCTGGATCCGGTGCTGATCTTTGGAATCGGACCATTTCCGGAACTGGGAGTCAGCGGAGCAGCGGCTGCGACGGTCACGGCACAGGCGCTCGTAAGCCTCCTGTTTTTCAAGGCAGTCCTGCGGGAAAAGGTGCTGTTTCCGCATCTGCGTCTCTGGGTGCTGGTTCCGGTGAAGGTTTGGAGGGAGATCGTGCGGATCGGTGTGCCGTCGGCGGTGCAGAACCTGATTTACGCTGGAATTTCGATGATTCTGACCCGCCTTATCACCGGATGGGGTGATCTGGCAGTGGCGGCACAGCGTGTTGGCAGTCAGATTGAATCCGTTTCCTGGATGGTCGGAGATGGCTTTTCGGCGGCAGTCAATGCATTCCTCGGACAGAATTATGGGGCGAAGCGGTATGACCGTGTGCGCCGCGGCTATTTCTGTGCGATCGCGATGACGGCGGCGTGGGGACTCTGCACGACATTTTTGCTGATCGGAATGGCGCGTCCGCTGTTCTCGATCTTTTTGCAGGAAGAAGAGGTCATGGCGATCGGCGTCAATTACCTGCGGATCGTGGGACTGAGCCAGATGTTTATGATGGTGGAACAGACCTCGATCGGTGCGTTTTCCGGTCTGGGGCGAACGCTGTATCCGTCGATCGTCAGCGTGACCTTTACCTCCGCGCGCATCCCAGTGGCGGTGTTGTTGTCCTCTGTGATGGGACTTAGCGGTATCTGGTGGGCGTTAAGTATTTCCAGCATGGTAAAGGGATGTATTCTGTTCGTTAGTTTTGTCGTGTTTTTGTATGTTTTTTTGGAGAGAAAGAAGATTGAGAAAACCGTCTGAAAAGTTACAAAAAACCTATGGACGAATTGAGAATTTCGTGAGATAATAGGGACAGGATTGATGTGATAAAATTAACAAAGTACAAAATCCAATCATTTCGAAAGGAGTCTTACAATGATTTATTCACAAGAAGTAGAAAATATGTGTCCAGTAGCCCAGGGCGTAAATCACGGCGCTGCTCCGATCCCGGAGGAAGCAAAGTGGGTTAAGTCCAAAGAAGTAAAGGATATTTCCGGTTTAACACACGGTGTTGGCTGGTGTGCGCCGCAGCAGGGTGCTTGTAAGCTGACCCTGAATGTTAAGGAAGGTATCATTCAGGAGGCTCTGGTAGAGACGATCGGATGTTCTGGTATGACACATTCTGCAGCGATGGCAGCAGAGATTCTTCCGGGAAGAACCGTACTGGAAGCATTAAATACAGACCTTGTCTGTGATGCAATCAACACCGCCATGCGTGAGCTGTTCCTCCAGATCGCATATGGCAGAACGCAGAGTGCGTTTTCTGAAGAGGGGCTTCCGATTGGTGCCGGCCTTGAAGACCTTGGAAAAGGACTCCGCTCTCAGGTAGGTACGATGTACGGAACTCTGAAAAAAGGTCCGCGTTACCTTGAGATGGCAGAAGGCTATGTAACAGGAATTGCACTGGATGAAGAAGATCAGATCATTGGTTATCAGTTTGTAAACTTAGGTAAGATGACCGACTTCATCAAGAAGGGCGACGATCCGACCACTGCATATGAGAAGGCAAAAGGTCAGTACGGCCGTGTAGACGATGCAGTTAAGATTATCGATCCGAGACAGGAATAATTGTTATTGTACATAGATAGGAATTTTCTGAACTGAAAATTCCGTACGATACATTTCTGACATCGGAGTTTGCCGATTTGGAATGCGAAGCATCGGCAAAATTGCGTTGCTGGGCACGTATGCGTGAACAGTAACAAATAATCACAGGGTACATAGTTAAGGAGGAACATCACAATGGCATTATTTGAATCATACGAGAGACGAATTGACAAGATCAATTCCGTATTAAATAGCTATGGCATTGCTTCGATCGAAGAAGCTGAGAAGATCACGAAGGATGCCGGACTGGATGTATACGATCAGGTAAAGAAGATCCAGCCAATCTGTTTTGAAAATGCGTGCTGGGCTTACACGGTAGGCGCGGCAATCGCAATCAAGAAAGGCTGCCGCAGAGCTGCCGATGCGGCGGCAGCGATCGGCGAGGGACTGCAGGCATTCTGTATTCCGGGTTCCGTAGCAGATCAGCGTAAAGTAGGTCTGGGACATGGAAACTTAGGTAAGATGCTTCTGGAAGAAGAGACCGACTGCTTCTGCTTTCTGGCAGGTCATGAGTCCTTTGCAGCCGCAGAGGGTGCGATCGGTATCGCAGAGAAAGCAAACAAAGTCCGTAAAAAACCGCTTCGCGTTATCTTAAACGGTCTTGGCAAAGATGCGGCTCAGATCATTTCCCGTATCAACGGCTTTACATATGTAGAGACAGAGATGGATTATTACACAGGCGAAGTGAAAGAACTGTGGAGAAAATCTTACTCCAAGGGACTTCGTGCGAAAGTAAACTGTTATGGTGCAAATGACGTTACCGAGGGTGTAGCGATCATGTGGAAAGAGGGCGTAGACGTTTCCATCACCGGTAACTCCACCAACCCGACCCGTTTCCAGCATCCGGTAGCAGGTACATATAAGAAGGAATGCATCGAGAAAGGCAAGAAATACTTCTCCGTAGCATCTGGCGGCGGTACAGGACGTACCCTTCACCCGGATAACATGGCAGCAGGTCCGGCTTCCTACGGCATGACCGATACCATGGGACGTATGCACTCCGATGCACAGTTCGCAGGTTCTTCCTCTGTACCGGCTCATGTAGAGATGATGGGTCTGATCGGTATGGGTAATAACCCGATGGTCGGCGCTACTGTGGCGGTTGCAGTTTCGATTGAGGAAGCAGCTACAGCTGGAAAATTCTAAAAAATATTGATTTTTCAAGGGTTTTAAGGGTGGTTAGATGTGGTAAAAAGCAGTAAAAAGTACATCATTTGTTAATTACTTGTTAACTATTTGTTAACCATACTTGTTAACCTAAGAAGAGTGGGAAAAGGGGTCGATTTCGATCCCTTTTCTCGTGAGAGCGTTTGGTTCCTTTTATGATGTATTGTAATCCTAGTTACTGTTCACGGGTAGGCACTTTTGGAACCGAAAGTGCCGTAAGAAAACGTGGTGGCAGCAGGAATTTGCCGTATTTAAATGCGAAGCCACGGCAAATTCCGTTACTGGGCACGTATGCGTGAACAGTAACTAATCCTACATATTTTATATGGTTCCGAGGAAGCGTAGCTTGTACCTTTCCTAAGAACATGGTATCATAAAACCAGTATATGGATGAAACTGCTTTTATCAGGGCAGTTTCGAAGAAAAGGGGAAACGATATAATGTATAAGGATGATACGATTCTGGTTGTAGGTCAGGCGAAACCGAGCAAGGAGGACGCGATTTACAGCCTGCACGGCGAGTTTTATGTGAGTTTTGTAGTAGAACGGGCGACGGGAAAGATTCTTGATCTGGAGTGCAATACGATTTTGTCGGTGACGCGCAATTTTGTTGTGTCGATGCTGCTTGGAAAGAGTTTGAAAACGGATTTGGACGAGATGCAGCAGAGTATCCGGGAAAGGTATTTTGCACTGACTCAGAAGCCGCTCATTGCCTGTCTGAAGGACGCACATAACCGTTATATGATGGTGACAGGGCAGAAGTGATGTGGGTATTGGCGGTGTGCTTGTATAAACTATAAAGGCACGGTGCTGATAAAACGATTGGCAGAGAATTAACAGAATAAAGATGGCAGCTCATCAGCAGAAATTGATGGGCTGCCATTTTGGTTATCATAGAAACGTATTCTATAACATTATTCTTTTCCGTTCCAGCAATATGTACACAGCTTGCACGGTTCCAGACCAATCGATTCGATTAAATCGTCGAGGCGGTGGAACTGCAGGGAGGTAAAGTTTAAGCGTTTACGGATTTCTTCGACCATTTCCTTATAATTCTGGCTGTCTGGGTTTGCATAATCATCCAGAAGCTCCGGGGAAACATTGTCGCCCTCACGGTCGCGGATGATGCGGCGTGTGATGAGGTCCAGCTCGGAATTGGAGCGGGAGAAGTTCAGATATTTACATCCAAACAGCAGCGGCGGACAAGCCGGACGGATATGTACTGCTTTGGCACCGCTCTGATACAGAAATTCGGTTGTTTCGCCGAGCTGGGTGCCGCGGACGATGGAATCGTCGATTAAGAGCAGACTCTTGTCGCGGATCAGGGCGTCTACCGGGATCAGCTTCATACGTGCGATCAGGTTTCTCTGACTCTGATTGGTCGGCATGAAGGAACGCGGCCAGGTCGGGGTATATTTGATGAATGGACGGGCAAATGGAATGCCGGATTCATTGGCGTAGCCGACTGCATGCGCGATGCCGGAATCCGGGATGCCGGCTACCAGATCGGCGTCGGACTGATCGCGTTTGGCAAGCATACGACCGCAGTGGTAGCGCATTTCCTCAACGTTGATTCCCTCGTAGCAGGAGGTCGGATAACCGTAGTAAACCCACAAGAAAGAACAGATTTTCATTTCCTTGCGAGCCGGGCTGAGTACCTCTACGCCGTCGGCGTTCATGCGGACGATCTCGCCCGGTCCCAGTTCTTTGTAGTCCGTGTATCCAAGGTTGATGTATGCAAAGCTTTCAAAGGAAACACAGAACGCACCATCTTTGCGTCCGATGATCGCCGGGGTACGTCCGAGGCGGTCACGGGAGATATAGATGCCCTCCGGGGTCAGCAGGAGAATGGTCATGGAACCCTTGATTTTTTCCTGTGCCAGTTTCAGACCTTCAACAAGGGAATCTGCCTGACTGATGATGGCGCCGACCAGCTCGGTTGCATTGATCTTGCCGCCGCTCATTTCCATGAAATGAATATGCCCGTTCTTAAATGCTTCCTGAATCAGCTCTTTTTCATTATTGATCTTGCCGACTGTGGTAATGGCATAGCTTCCTAAGTGCGACTGAATTAACAGAGGCTGCGGTTCCATATCTGAGATACAGCCGATGCCCATGTTACCCTGCATTTCATCGACATCGTGCTCGAATTTTGTACGGAACGGGGAATTCTCGATATTGTGGATAGAACGGCTGAAACCGTTTTCTCCATAAACCGCCATACCACCGCGTCGTGTTCCCAGATGGGAATGATAGTCCGTACCAAAAAAAAGATCCAGTGTACAGTTTGTTTTTGATGTGACACCAAAAAATCCGCCCATTTGTTACTTCCTTTCAACTCTTTTGTCAATAAACTCCATGTGTTACGTTGCACGCGTTGTGATGCGTAACGACATCATTTTTATCATAGCATATATTAGGTGTATTACACAATATGAAATATTTATTAAAAATACTTATGAATATTCTTTGGAACTGTTTACAGGCACATTTGGGATCGAAAGCGTCATAAGAGAACGTGGCGGCAGCAGGAATTTGCCGTATTTAATTGCGAAGCCACGGCAAATTCCGTTACTGGGCACGTATGCGTGAACACTAACCTTGTCAGAAAAATGTAAGAAGTAAAATGGGACGAAGTGTTCTTAATAAAGGAAGAGTGTGATATAATAAAACCATTGTACGTGAGTATGTCACATGGTCGGCTGTTCCGGATTGCATCGGAATGGCAGAAGAAAAAGAAAACGATTTGGAGGGTTTGGAGCGGTATGAGAAAAACATGGAAAATGAGAGCAGCAGCACTGTTACTTACGGCGGTCTGTACGGTAGGGGCGTCGTTTGCGGCGTATGCGGATGATGTGCCGTCCGGACCGGCATCGGATATGGAGCTGATTCAGAGGCGGGAGCAGGCGTCCGGTTCCCAGAATGAGGCGGGGGATGCACAGACGGCTGCTGGCAGCGAGAATCATGCTGGCGCAGCGGAAGGACAGCAGACAACAGAGAACCAGGAGACAGGAAATAACGGACAGACTGCTTCTGAGACACAGGGAACGGAGCAGGGGGACAGCCAGGTTCCGGATGGAATGGTAGCCAGCGGCGGTCGTTATATCGATCCGAATGCACCGATGGTGGCACTGACCTTTGATGATGGTCCGTATGCCCCGGTTGGAAACCGCATCATGGATTGCGCGGAACAGTACGGCGGCCGTGTGACCTTTTATGTGGTCGGAAACCGTGTGAATTCCTATAAGAGTGAGATTCAGCGGATGTATGCCAATGGGCATGAGATTGGAAATCACACGCAGGATCACAAGTATCTCCAGAAGTTAGGCGCACAGGAGATTCGTCAGCAGGTGGAGGCCTGCAATCAGGCGGTTGCCGCGATCACAGGCGAGGCACCGAAAACAGTCCGTCTTCCGGGCGGTGGAAAAAACAGCACTGTGCTTGCCAATATCAGCCAGCCGATCGTACTCTGGGATGTGGATACGCTGGACTGGAAGACGCGCAATGCGGCTTCATCGGTGCAGACCGTGTTAAACCAGGTAAAAGATGGCTCGGTGGTTCTGATGCATGAGCTTTACAATGCTTCCGGTGATGCGGCAGTCATGATCATTCCGGCGCTTGTGGAGCGCGGCTATCAGCTGGTGACGGTCAGTGAGCTGGCGCAGTTCCGCGGTGGACTGGCAGGCGGAACCGTCTATTACAGCTTCCACAAATAAGAGGCTGCATTCACATACGGCGAAAGCCCCCATATTCTAACAGTAAGGGAAGAATATGGGGGCTTTTTCCTGTGAACCGGGCGAGAGAATGGATTCATTGCAATGAGGCGTACAGACGAGGACTGACAGGAAAAGGCGTCGGGGTGGCGATCCTGGACACAGGGGTATTTCTGCATCCGGATTTGGAAAATTGCGTTTACGGATTTCGGGATTTCCTTAAGAAAAAACAGCAGCCGTATGATGACAATGGGCATGGAACGCATGTGGCAGGGATGATTGCCGGCAGCGGCACGGCGTCGGCGGGACGCTATCAGGGTGTGGCGCCGGGGGCGCAGCTGGTCTGCCTGAAAGTGCTGGATCAGAGGGGAAATGGGTATGTATCGGATGTGCTGGCAGGGCTTCGCTGGGTGCGCCAGAATGGCAGCCAGTACGGGATCCGGATTATCAATATATCGGTTGGCTCCTTTACACCGAAGGGAATGAGCGAGGATTCGGCGCTGGTGCGCGGTGTCGATGCGGCGTGGGATGCCGGGTATGTGGTCGTGGTGGCAGCGGGAAATAATGGTCCAGCCGCGCACACGATCACAACGCCGGGGATTAGCCGGAAGGTCATCACGGTGGGATGTGCGGATGATGACCGGGAGGTAGAGGTGGCAGGCAGCCGGATGGTGGACTATTCGGGGCGGGGGCCGACGGACGCCTGTATCTGCAAGCCGGACATTGTGGCGCCTGGATCACGGATTGTGAGCTGTAACCTGCGGCGGAACGGGTACCGTTTTAAAAGCGGGACGTCCATGTCTACGCCGCTTGTCGCGGGGGCGGCGGCGCTTCTGCTGGAGCAGAACCCGGACATGACGAACCGGGATGTGAAGCTTCGCTTTAAAGAGCGGGCAGTGGATCTGGGACTGCCGCGCAACCAGCAGGGCTGGGGAGCACTGGATATCGGGCGGCTGTTAGAGTAGAAGCGGGGCGGTGCCAGATGACGTGTACAGGCAGGCATTTTTGCAACGGAAGGTTTTGTGTGAACAGTAATGGCGGCTAACTGTTCACAGGTAGGAATTTTCTGAACTGAAAATTCCGTACGATACAGTTCTGGCAGCAGCTTTTCTCGTCAAAATAATAGACAGAACCAGCCGGAAAATGATATAATTGTAGATACTTTGAATCGCAGAATCAGGTTATAGATCCGGCAGCATCCTGCAGTGCGTCCGGGGGAAAACCAAAAGAAAACAGTTGACATTTACAGCCGGATCCGCTATGATAGAACTAAGTTTAGAACATTTGTTCGTGATTGGCCGCGGAGCGGCGTTTTGGAGGGAAAGATGAATAAAGAAGACAAGCTGAAAGCATTGGATGCTGCGTTGACACAGATTGAGAAAGCATACGGAAAAGGCTCAGTGATGAAGCTGGGTGATTCTGGTGCGAATATGAATATAGAGACGATTCCGACCGGCTCCCTGAGCCTGGATATTGCACTGGGACTGGGCGGTGTTCCGAAGGGACGAATCATCGAGGTATACGGACCTGAGTCCAGTGGTAAGACGACGGTTGCCCTGCATATGGTGGCAGAAGTACAGAAGAGAGGCGGTATCGCTGGATTTATCGATGCAGAGCACGCACTCGATCCGGCATATGCGAAGAAGATCGGTGTTGATATCGATAATCTGTATATCTCCCAGCCGGACAACGGCGAGCAGGCTCTTGAGATTACCGAGACGATGGTGCGCTCCGGTGCGATCGATATCGTGATTGTGGACTCGGTTGCCGCACTGGTTCCGAAGGCAGAGATTGACGGCGAGATGGGTGATTCCCACGTAGGTCTGCAGGCACGTCTGATGTCGCAGGCACTCAGAAAGCTGACCGCAGCAATCAGCCGTTCAAATTGTATCGTTATCTTTATCAACCAGTTGCGTGAGAAGGTTGGTATCATGTTCGGAAATCCGGAGGTTACGACCGGTGGACGGGCACTCAAGTTCTATTCTTCTGTCCGCATGGATGTCCGCCGGATTGAGTCTCTGAAGCAGGGTGGCGAAGTGATTGGAAACCGTGTCCGCATCAAGGTTGTGAAGAACAAGATTGCTCCGCCATTCCGTGAGGCAGAGTTTGATATCATGTTCGGAAAAGGTATTTCCCGTGAGGGCGATATCCTGGATCTGGCGGCGAAGGAGAACATCGTGGAGAAGAGCGGCGCCTGGTATGCTTATGAGGGCAGCAAGATCGGTCAGGGACGCGAGAACGCGAAGAATTTCCTGGCAGCAAATCCGGAAATCTGCCTTGAGATTGAGAACAAGGTACGTGTCAAATACGGACTTTCCGAAGACACGATGATGCCGGAGGCGTCCAAGGAAGCACCGACGGAGCTTCCGCCGGTAGGAGTGGACGCAGAGGACGAAAAATAGAGTAAAATCCTGTTACAGGGCACATATGTGTGAACAGTAACAGGAAAAGTTACAGCTGGCAGCGTGTGAACTGTAGCTATGAAAAGGGGCTGTATATGCGGATTGAACGCGTAGAATCCCTGGATAAGAGAAAGTGCAAAGTTTTCACGGATGAGGACTTTGCCTTTCTTTTATATAATGGGGAATTAGAAAAATACGGTGTCTGTGAGGGCGCGGTTTTGGAAGAAAGAACGGAGAGGGAGCTTTTGGATCTTTTAAGCCGCCGGGCACATGAGCGGGCGCTGAATCTTTTGAAGGTGCAGGACCGGACGGAAGGAGAAATGTGCCGCCGCCTTTTCCAGGACGGGTATCCGGATTCGATCGTGCAGGAGACGATTGGATTTTTGCAGGAATATCATTTTGTGGACGATGCCAGATATGCGGCGAATTACCTGCAGGTTCATGGAAAGCGGAAAAGCCAGGCGGAATTGAAGCTTTACCTGCAGCGAAAAGGCATATCGCGCGAGATCATCCGGGAGCAGCTGGAAGAGACAGAACATGATTCGGGCGAGGCAATCCGCGTCTTGCTTGAGAAGAAGCATTACAGGGCGGGAGAGACAGCGCCGGAGGAGAAAAAAAAGATCATTGCCTATCTGATGAGGCGGGGATTTTCATGGGAAGATATCCGGAGAGAGATGAAGGAGCAGGAGGATGCACTTGGTTGACTTTCAGGCGCAGAGTCATTTACCAAAGATAATTTTGAATGGATTCTGTTTCATGATTGTGAACGTGCAAATGTATTATAAAACAGAACAGAACGCTGTCTAAAGGTGTCCCAGGAAGCTGGTTAGGAAGCGCTTATTCTGCTTGACATACTGTATAAAACCGTTTAAAATTATAGTATTGTATTTTCGTACAATGAAAACTAAATAAGGAGGTGCTCCTGTGTCACAAGTAATAATTGCGGTTATCGTTACAGGTGTTATTGTAGCAGCTATTACTTGGGTCGTTGCGAACCAGCATCGCCAGAAGACATATGAGGCGAAGATTGGAAGCGCAGAAGAACGATCCAGGGAAATAATAGATGAAGCATTGAAAATTGCTGAGACAAAGAAGCGAGAAGCTCTCCTTGAAGCGAAGGAAGAGTCGTTAAAGACAAAGAATGAGCTTGAGAAAGAAACAAAGGAAAGAAGAGCTGAGCTTCAGCGCTATGAAAGACGTGTACTGAGCAAAGAAGAAAACCTGGACAAAAAAGCAGAAGCGATGGAAAAGCGTGAAGCGGGTATGAATGTCAAGGAGGAGGCACTCAAGAGAAAGACTGCGGAGGCAGAGGCTCTCTATGAGAAAGGTATGCTGGAACTGGAGAAGATCTCCGGTTTAACCTCTGAACAGGCAAAGGAATATCTGCTGCGTTCCGTGGAAGAAGATGTAAAGCATGATACGGCGAGGTTGATCAAAGATCTCGAGGCGAAAGCGAAAGAGGAAGCAGAGAAGAAAGCCAAGGATTATGTGGTGACAGCGATTCAGCGCTGTGCTGCGGATCATGTGGCTGAGACAACCGTATCAGTCGTACAGCTTCCGAATGATGAGATGAAGGGACGAATTATCGGACGTGAGGGAAGAAATATTCGTACACTGGAGACTCTGACGGGCGTGGAACTGATCATCGACGATACGCCGGAGGCAGTTGTCCTGTCTGGCTTCGATCCAATCCGGAGAGAGGTAGCGCGTATTGCACTGGAACGTCTGATTGTGGATGGACGGATTCATCCAGCCAGAATCGAAGAGATGGTAGAGAAGGCACAGAAAGAAGTGGAAAACATGATGCGCGAGGAGGGCGAAGCGGCTCTTCTGGAAGTTGGCATTCATGGTATCCATCCGGAACTTGTCAAGCTGCTTGGTAAGATGAAATTCCGGACAAGCTACGGTCAGAATGCATTGAAGCATTCGATTGAGGTTGCACAGTTAGCCGGACTTCTGGCGGCTGAGGTGGGCGTCGATGTACGGACCGCCAAACGTGCAGGTTTATTACATGATATTGGAAAGGCAGTCGATCACGAGCAGGAGGGAACCCACGTAGAACTGGGTGTGGCGCTCTGTAAGAAGTACAAAGAGTCCGCAACCGTTATCAATGCAGTGGAAGCCCATCACGGCGATGTAGAGCCACAGAGCTTGATTGCATGTCTGGTACAGGCAGCTGATACGATTTCAGCGGCACGTCCAGGTGCGAGACGAGAGACTCTGGAAACATATACCAACCGTCTGAAACAGCTGGAGGATATCACGAACTCCTATAAGGGTGTTGATAAATCCTACGCAATTCAGGCAGGTCGCGAGGTGCGTATCATGGTTGTACCGGAACAGGTCAGCGACGATGATATGGTTCTGATGGCGAGAGAGATTTCAAAGCGGATTCAGGAAGAGTTACAGTATCCGGGACAGATCAAGGTCAATGTAATCCGTGAATCGAGAGTTACCGAGTACGCCAAATAAAACCCGGCAGCAGGGCTGCATGGAGTAAACTTGAGCATGAAAATAAAAGTCTTATGGATGAAGATACATTACATTCATAAGACTTTTTTGTTTCATGGGAAATTGCGTCCTATGAAACAAAAAAACGCTCCGCGAGGATGCGCGCTCGCGCGAAGCAGAAACATGTCGCAAGCGACCGCGCTCGGCGCGAGAATGTGCC
>OODE01000316.1_pt1 | contig 42517 bp, 25 predicted proteins | sample 1671771 | NCBI WGS metagenome assembly OODE01 (sample SAMN06348191, study PRJEB24527) | human gut metagenome | biome: human gut; feature: ankylosing spondylitis patient; material: feces | host: Homo sapiens | place: China | collected 2015-10 | reverse complement strand
GGCTTCTTGCTGCGAATCTTCTGGCACCTTTAGCTCTGGTAAACAAACAGACGGTTCATTCCCTCCTGCCACGGGTATTCGAATTCCAAATATATGATCTCTTTCCCAAAACGTGCAAATTTTTCTTTCCAATAGTTTGTAGTTGCCTCTCTTAATCTCATAATATGATCTTCTTCATAAATATTATTACCCGCATTTTTATATCCAAAGCTTTCAAGCTCTTCTTTTGAATAGTACGGATTCATCTTAATAAACCAATATCCGCCGGGCTTCAGCACCCGTTCCAGATCATCGATCACGGTTGTTGATATGTCCTTCGGCATTACATCCAGAACATTGGACAGGATCACTCCATCAAACGACATGGGTTCCATCTTTAAATCCAGATTTCTCAGATCCACCGGTATACATTCCTCAAAAACCCGGGTTCACATTTCTATTTCCTGCTCATATGCTTTCTTCAAAGCTGATCATCTCCAATATGAATTTTATCTCTTCGTTGTTTGGCAGTTTAAAATCTCTCTAAGATTTCTTTATCTATACTCGACAACATCTCTTAATGCTTTTCGTGGCCTTTTCGGCGGAGCTTCATTTGCAGCTCCAACAGCAACAATTCCTGTCAGCTGGTTGTCTGTTCCGATAAATTCTATCAGCTCATTATAGGCAAAGCAGGTATTGGCAATCCATAATGTACCTAATCCATAACTTGTCGCAGTCAATATCATGTTTTCAATAGCAGCGCCTATCGATAGCGAATCACAAATTTCCACAATACGTTTTTCATCTTCAATACTATCAAATGGAGTTTTCTGATTTGTATTAAGCACTGCTATAAGACATGGTGCTTCTTCCATAACTCTAACAGTATTCTCAGCATCCGGTATAGCAAATGCCCATTCTGGCATAAGTTTATGAGTGATTTTTTCTGACTTTATTCCCTGGTGCATAACATCAACCAGCTTAGACTTTTCTTCACCTTGATATACAATAAATTTCCAAGGTTGTCTGTTTTTGGCAGATGGAGCAAGAGTCGCACTGTAAATTATATCTTCAATTATTTCCTTACTGATCTCATGCCTTTTATATTTTCTTATACTCCTTCTGTTCTCAATTTCTTTAATCATATATCTTACCTTCCTATCACTTATCGTCTATAAGCACTCTTGACAATACTACGCACTATCTCACATTTCATATAAAATTTTGAATTCTACAAATTGAATTTATCTATTTGCATAATCAATCAAAATCTTTTTGCAACTACTGCAACGATAAGCTTCGCAATGAGGGATTCCGCCTGAACCTTTACTCAGTTCCAAATCGTCCGATTTTTTAATACGAAAAACTTTTGTCAGATTATCAACTGCAAAAGTAATGTCTCGTGAGCTCATTAGGTATCCTCTTATCATTTCTTCACCACAATATGGACATTTCATGCTGATTTGCCTCCCTCGTAAAACTTTAATTATTTTTTTCGCAATAATATTGCAAATAAAACGATTAGAACTAATCCAACAACTCGATTAACTTATCAAGAAAGGCCTCTTCCCCCCATGTATTAATTTTGAAAAATACAGCTTGGCTTCCTCCTGCTGTAATTGCAGAAAGTTGTACTGGATCTTTATCATTTTGAAAAAGTGTAATATTAAGACTCACTCTGTTTCCTCCTGCATAGCTGTAACGCTCAAAAACACGAACGCTGCAACGCGCAGTTCCACTTCGAAAGTCACTGGCATCTTCTAGCGTTGCAGACATACTACCATTTATTATTCCGTCTTCAATTTTAGAAAGCAACTGATCAAAATCTTCATTTATATATCTTTCTATTTTTGCCATGCAAAACACCTTCCTTTCAACTATCTACACTGAAATTTGAATCACTATTTACTTATGCTTCATAGTGCCTGTCACCAATGTGTTCCATCCAATGTCAAAACTCTAAGCTATCCGCGTTCAAAAGGAAATATTTCATTCCCATGATGACAAATCCCTCATCATTTCTCCAAGGTCTTTTGCTTCCATTTACAATAACAACCTTCTTGAAAGAGTCCGGGATATTACGCAGAGAATTGAACTCCTGAGTCTGCTTTTCTTCTGAAGTCATGTCATAAGCAACCTGGATGTAGTATCTCTGATTTCCTTGGTTAACTACAAAATCAACTTCCAGCTGCTTACGGACACGCTTGCCCTCTTTATCTTTATCAAAGATTTGCACAACACCCACATCAACATTGTAGCCACGAATCAGAAGCTCGTTATAAACAATGTTCTCCATGATGTTAGTAGGTTCCTGCTGTCTGAAATTCAAACGGGCATTTCTCAGGCCTGGATCAGTAAAGTAGTATTTCAGATTTGCACCAATATACTTTCTGCCCTTAATATCGTATCGGTTTGCTTTAGAAATCAAAAACGCATCTGCCAAATAGTCAATATGATTGGAAATCGTTTTATTTGTATAACTCATCTGACGCTCACTGGCAAAGGTATTAGCAATCTTTGAAGGGTTGGTCGGTGCGCCAATTGCAGATGCAAGCATATCAACCAGAATGCCAATTTCATCCACATTTTGGATCTTGTTTCTTTCAATTACGTCCTTCAGATAAACATTTGCAAAAATGTTTTTCAGGTAATCTGCCTTCTGTCGTTCACTCTGTAAACCTACGACCTGCGGCAATCCTCCATAGATCATGTAGTCATCCCAGGCATCGTCGTAATCACCTTCATAGACAGAATAAAACTCTGCAAAAGAGAGGGGATAGATTCTGATCTCATCACCTCTGCCACGGAACTCAGTCACAATGTCGCTAGACAGAAACTTAGAATTGCTTCCGGTGACATACACATCAATGTTGCTCATCATATTATTGAATGGCATCGAGATCTCATCCAAAGTCTTCCCCCATACGTCCGCATCCTGCAAAACAAGGCCCTCCGATAAAATCACATTTCCTTCATTCTGAAGAATCACTTGCAAGCCAAATAAATCCCTATAAAACTCTATGGATTTTTCTATATCATCTACCACAATCAGTACATTCTTTAGTTACTGCATGGCTATAATGCAAAATATAATGTAAATTTAAAGGAGAAAATACACATGAAAAAAATTAAGGAAATAGCTTCAGGATTATTAATACTTCCTTTCAGGTATAGATGACTACACTGTTAAATTCATTTAAATTTCTCTACAAAAGCTCACTGCTGGTTCAAAAAATACCAACAGTGAGCTTTTATTTCTTACCCCCTATTTCCTTTTCCTGCGAATAATCACTACTGTAATTATTGCTATGCAAGCTACCATGACCAAAACTATCGGAAGAAGATTTCCTTCATCACCAGTTTGCACTGCCTGACCTTTTTGATTTGTATTTTGACCTGCATTATTTTGATTTCCTCCTACATCTACTGTAGTTTTCTGTACCAATGCGCGACGTGCATTTTCTAATTCTTCTGTTGCTGCTTTTACTTCTTTTGCACTACCTGACTTCAGAAGTTTTTTCGCTTTTTTCAATGCATCTTCTAATCTCTGATAAGAGTCTTCTGTATACAACTCCTTATCCACTTTTTCAGCCGCCTGAATCTTATCCTTTAATGCTTCTACATTAACCAGTTTTTTCATTGCCTCTTGAATCTTATCAATATATTTATCATCAGCGCTCTTTTCTGCCTCTGCGACAATATCCATCAATTCCTTATAAGAGTCTTCTGTATAAGATTCAGCCTTCAATGCCTTCGCTGCCTGAATCATCTGCTCCAAAGCTGCTTTATCACTTGTAGTCAATCCATTATATTTTTCTTCGATTAGTTTCAGCGCCTGTGCAACCTGTTCTTTTGTACCTGCATCAAGAAGTTGTTTTCCTGCTTCTACAGCTGCAACATAAGACTGATAACTTTCTTTCGTATATAAAGTACCGTCTACGCTTTCTGACTGTTTAATCGCTGCCTTCAGAGTACTGATATCAACTAGATTTAACATGCTATTCTGGAAAGCAGTTCTCTTAGCAATAAATTCTTTTGGATTTACACGTTCTGTTCCGGCTATTTCTGCCTCTTTATCCGTAGCCACCAACGTATCAATTTCTGATTTAATCGCTGTCAACGCCTGATAACTAGCTTTTGTATACGGATCTGCTTCAACCAAATCATATTTTTTCGTTTCCAGCTCTGCAAGTTCTCTGTTTCTTGTAGAATAGACAAGATTATTCTGCGCTTCTGTCACATTTTTCATCAGCTCATCTGCATCTGTCTGCGACAAATTATCCGGAGTTTTCATTGCCTTTTCCAACTTGCCAATTACATTTGCATATGCAGAATAAGTAACTTTTGTATAAATTGTTTCCTCATTACTGATTTTTTCAGCCAACATTTTTTTCATATTTGCGACGGTTTCTTCATTCGCTTTTGTCTTTGCATTTGTACGTGCTGACTCTAATGCTTTAATCGCTGAATCCACCATTGCCTGACTTGCATTTTCATTATCATAGATTTCCTGTGCAGTTTCTTTTGCCTGTGTGTAAGCTGTTTTGCTATCAGCTGTCCATGTGTCATCCTCTGCTTTTGCAAGTTCTGCTTTTAATGTTTCTTTGTTTACTTCTCCGCCACGTTCTGATGAAGTTTCAATCTCAGCAATTTCCGGAATTACATCTTTCCAAGTAACCGTCAGTGTTTCCAGCATTTTTCCTTCTGGAATAACAAACTCATTGATTACTTGATTCAGTTTTCCAAGGTTTACTTTTTCACTAGCTTTTGTAACATTACTTTTATCTAAATAAGTTGCTGTAACATCTGCTTTAGAAATATCGCCGATCTGTATCAGACGAACAGATGCGATTGATGTTGGATCTAACACTCTCCAGGTAAATGAGCTGTTCTTTTTAGAAGACTTATAAGTTGTACCATAGCTTCCATCCCGCATATTAGACGGAAGCTTTCCTGCTTCTTCAATTGCTTCTGACACAATCTGTCTACTCTGCTCAGGAGAAATATATTCTCCTCCATTGATCTGCAGTTCATTAATTGCAACCCATCTATGATTATATGTTTCATTCGGCATGATGCGGATATATCTTCCATCTACATCCAGACCTGTTGCTTCTTTATACATATATCCCGGATTTTTATCATCATGGGTCAGAGTAATGCCTTGCATGTCTTTCGCTACTGTATTATCATGCACATTTTGAGTTGGTTTTCCAACCGTCATAACCTCTGTCCAGTTTTCACCATCTGTTGACACTTCAAATTTTGCATTTCTCAAATAATTCAACTGTGTTTCTACAATATAGTAACGCAGAGAGTTAAAGTGAATAACTTGTCCCAAATCAAATGTGATATGTTTGCCAGCTTCCTGTTTTCCATTGATCATACCCAATGTACTTAATTTTCCATCAAATACATTTCCAACAGTTCCTGCCACACGCATATCATTTGCATCCTGTGCTTTTTCAAAGTCTGTATCTACTTTTTTAGCTCCGACAAACTTATAAGTCACTTTAAAATCATTCAAAGTAATCTGGCTTGCTTCTTCGCCATTATTTTTAATGCGTATATACGCTGCATCTACATTTTTTGCATCCGCTGCGTAAGGCTTCCATGTGATTTCATTCATAGACGTCTCCAGAACTACATTTTCCGAAAGTGCCGGAATTGTAATATTCTGTATTGCTTTGATATCGCCAAGTTTCACTCCGATATACTCGTCTTTGTTCAATGTAACTGTTCCGTTACTTAATGAAACACTGCCTTCCTCCAGACTTGCAGTGATATTTGTATCAACGTTCGTATAAAGCCCTGCTCTCGCACCACTTGCATCTTCATTTGCCGGAGAAAGAATCTCTATTTCACCAATTCTTACCCAGCCTCCTGTTACTGTATTATTATGAATACGCACCGCTTTTACATTAGCAACATTTCCGAATGAAATGGTCTGATCACCTTTATCCGACAATGTACCCGCTTTTGTCCATGTACTCGTTCCCTCAATCTGATACTCTACATCTGCATTGCTGAACTTATCACTCTTTGCTGAAACTCCCTGCACCAAACGGAAGGAACCAATTGTTTTTGGCTCCGGGAAAGTAACTGTCAATGTTGCTCCTGCTGGAATTGTATCTCTTCCGGGGTTTTCGTATGGTCCTTTTGCCAGCCATACTTCACTGCTGTTATCTCCATCAAAATATTTATCTTCCGATGCGTTATTTTGTATAGATATCTGCTCATATGTAACAGTTCCTGTATATCTTTTCTGTGTATTTGGATTGATTCCGGTGTCAATATAATCAGTTACATATTTTGCCATCGCTTTAATAAACGGAACAATATGCTGTACTCCGACTTCTGCTTTTTCATAATGATCCAGATACCAGAGTTCATGTGTCTTTGACTGCTCGAATGCAGCTTTTGCTTCTGCATTATAACGAAGTGCAGTATCTGCATCCTCATTGACAATTGCCTTAATAGCATTCAAATATCCAATTGCTGAAACAGTTGTATCATCCCAGCAATCCAGCCAATATACAATCTGATCTCTAACCTTTATGTCTACAGCCTGTTCTCTATAAACAGCAGCTGCATTCTGTAAAATCTGGAATTCCGCAATCAATGCATCCGCTTCTTCTACAGTAACTGTACCTGTCTTTAATTTATCACGAAAATCCGTCAGTTTCGGAGCTAAATCTACGGATTCCTGCAATGCTGTTACTCGAGAATCCATGTTCTGATTCATCATATGTTTAGACAATTCATACAACGCTGTAGAGGCTTCCGTTTTCGCTGCTGAATTGTGGTCTACATATTTGAAAGAATCCTGCCATGCCTTGTTTGCTATATCTGCATTTTCCCAAATATTCCATGAATAACATGCATTTCCGAAAATTGCCACTTTACTTGGCTCTGACTGCTGCATCGGATTAAGTACGATACCTTGAATCTTTGCCGGATCAACTCCTGGATGTAGGAATGTTGTATATCCGCCCATGATCAGATGGCTTTTAGAATTATCTGTACAAGGCCAGTTAATCCACATATAAGGACCGCGTCCCGCATTATTCGTAAATGTATTGGTAAAGTTCTGGTTTACTTCACCCCATACTCTACCGCCTGTCATAACAACCTGTACATTTTCCGGGAAATTTTTGTAATATGCCTGTCCGTTGTACATATATTCCTGTGGACAAAACGGCAACGTCTGTTTCAAATCCGGATATGTTTTTTTCATTTCTGCCAGCCACGCTGTCATATCCGTTAAAAACTTATTATAATTATTTCCACCTACGTTTCCCGCATCGTCTGCCAGAATTGCAACCTGTCTGACACCGGCATCAATCACCTGAGCAAGTTTATCTTGTACTGCTTTTAAATCAGCTTGATAATTGCCGTCAAATCTAACCGGATTATACATAAACGTATGAAGTGCATACACAAAACGGCATTTAGATGCATTCCCAGCTTCTGCCAAAGGTCTGATTAATGTATTCAGTTCCTCTTCTGTATATAATTCTCTCCATTTTGCATTATGCTTTGGATCATTTTTCGGTGCATAGAAATAGGAATTCAGTTTATAATAACCGCCCCATTTCATAAGATTGATTCTATCTTCTGTAGACCATGGATTTCCATAATACCCTTCAATAAATCCACGACTTGCAACATCTGCCCAGTCCTCAATGTGAAAATTCCGGATGGTATTACTATCCATCTGCTTCAAAATATGATACAACGTCGTCAATCCATAATAACTTGCATCTGTGTCTGCACCTACTACAGTAATCACATCATTATTACTATCCAATACATAGGCGTCCAGCTTTTCATACAAATCCGCTGACTGCATATTCACATGTTCATTTGCATAAGTATCTGCAACTTCTCCCGAACCATCAATTCCAACAAGAATATTCGTCTTGCCCTCTTCAATTGACTCGGATGTGGTCACTGTTACCCCGTCTTTCAACGCAAGTGCTTCTGCTAATCGATCTTTCGTTGCCTGATCGATTCCTGATTCATATACTACATTGACCTCGTTTTTGATAACATAGTCACCTTCCGTATATTGAATCACCTGTGGATTCGGATAAATTTCATACTCTGCAGCTGCAGCTTCGCTCCGGACTGGCGATATTGTCAGTCCGGAAACAGTCATTACTAATGCCATGACTCCTGCAGCGAATTTCTGAAAGCCTTTTTTGTTCTTTCTATCAATTCGTAATTTTTTCAAAATTTCCTCCTTAAAAGGATTGTCACATAATACTCTTCAAATTGATTATTTAACATCTTTCCTTTTCTTTCCAATCATTATAGCTCCTACTATTCCTACTATACCAGCTGCTGCTAATGCAACTACGCAAATTCCTACTGATGCAGTATCCCCTGTTTGTACTGCATTATTTGAATTGTTTGTATTGCCTGTATTTCCTGTGGAGCCACCATTTCCGTCCTGCTTACCTGAACCATGGTTGCCTGAATCCGGCTTACCTGAATCCTGGTTGCCTGAACCTGGCTTTTCTGGATCCGGCTTTTCTGGATCTGGCTTTTCTGGACTCGGCTTTTCTGGATCCGGCTTTTCTGGATCTGGTTTTTCTGGATCTGGCTTTTCTGGACCCGGCTTTTCTGGATCTGGTTTCTTAGCTTCTGTCACTGTGATTGCAAACTCTGTTTCAAAACCACCATAGGTCACTGTTACTTTTGTATTTCCTTTAGACAACGCTGTCTTTGTATCTGGATTAAATGCAAAGTCTTTTGCAGTCTCTTCTGAATATACAACATCCGCCGTTGTACCATTGTCATATGATGTAGTAAGTACAAGACCTGTAGGATCTAAGGTTTCTCCTTCTTTATATGTTGTTTTTGTCGGGAAGCTCTTTATGGAAATATTATTCATTTCCGGTTTTTTCAACTCAATTGTAAATGATACCTCTTGACTTCCTGTATATCCATACTGTCCAATACCTGTTACGATTGCAGTTGCAGTTCCTGGTGCCTCATTATTATTATAAGTAAGTTTGTAGTCTATGCCATATCTGAGCACCTTATCTCCCAAGGTAACTTCAATGTCTTCTTTTGACAATGTTACCGGATGATCTTTATCTACAACAGAAACCAGTTTTTTCTCATTTGTAAGAGAAACAGTTGCATCTGAAATGTCTGTCTTTGAATCTGCTTTACGCAAGCGAATCTCTGCAGCACTTGCAAATTTATTCTGCTGTGATCCTTCACCATAAGTTTCAACGCCGGTAAGTCGAACATATTTTGCTTCTGTCGGTTCATTAAACATTGCGATATACCAGTCATCTGTATTATCCCAATTTCCAACAGAAACTTCTGTCCAATTTTGATCGTCCTTACTTACCTCTACTCGATACTTACTGATACGTCCATTTGAAGCACCACCACGTCCTTTGTAGCGTAATGCATCTAGGCTAGTAATTTCATTTAACTCAAATTTAATCCAGAATGTATCACGACTCGCTTGCGGATTCCATGATGTATGCCAGATAGTACCTTCATTGCCATCTAAAACATATATTGCCGGACCTTCATTGCCTTGTCCACTCTGTTCACTTCCAGCTGTCACCGACATTTTTTGGGTATCATAATCCCGTCCTGCATAAACTGGATCTGTATTTCCAACACCTTTTCCGTCTAAGTTGATGACAAATTCATTTCTGGTTGTATGATCTTCTGATTCAATGATTAGCTTCGCTTTATTTTCATACGGCGGTACATAAGTTACCGCTGCATTATCAGCTGCCACATAGTCTATTGTATCAATAACAATAGCTTCTGTATCAAAACTTCCTGCAGCAAGTTCTTCCTCACTTAACTCAAGACCATTTACCGTTAATTTAGAAAGATTTGCAGTAGAATTGGTCGTATATGAACCATTCCACTCAATAATCTCTACTTCTGTAATACCAGTACATGTTTCTGTTTTTCCTGCCTCTTGAGGAGTTGTATTTGTTACTTGCAGTTTTACAAAAGTTGCTACAGTTGGATCAAATGTATATGTATATGCTTTTACACGTTCTGGACTTTCATTTTCCGCAATTGTTTCTTCCACTGAAAGTTCTTTCCAACTTCCTTCATCTCCTGTTTCAGATACAAAGAGTTTTGTTCTTCCTTCCCGAGGGAATGTCATTGCACCATTATCTTTGGAATAATATACAACAATTTTTCCTACACGTTGCTGAGTAGCATAGCGGAATGTGATTTCAGAAGTTGGATCTGTATTTCTAGTTGCCCAGTTTGACCAACAAGTTGGATTTGCGCCTCCACTGTTGTTGTCTCCAATTTCTTTCTTTCCATCCTTAATTGCATCCAGTGTATCTGACTGTTGTCCTTCCGGTACATCCTGACTTAAGTATGCTGCGCTACTTACACTGGAGCCTAGCTCTATCTTCTGTTTTTCTACACGAATGGTCGCTGTAACCTCTACATTCTGTCCTAGAACATCTGCTGTTCCTTTCACTGTCACAATTCCTTCTGCATCGTAACTTCCATTCGGTTCTCCCCAAGCAACTGGGAAGGACGCATTCATTACTTCACCATCTTGAAGTACCGCCGGTCTAGATTCCGGAAGTGTCGGTTTCGTTCCAAGCGGAACAGTTGTTGAATAGTTCAGCAGGGAAACTACCTGGTCAATCATATTGACGATTACTGTAAGAGTATCTCCTGCCTCTGTTGTACCTGCTACAGAAAATGTACCACTCTGTGCAATCTGTTCTTCTGTAATTGCATCCCATGTTACAGGAATCTCTTTTTCACTTCCATCTGTATACACTGCTTTAACAGTACTCGGAAGCTGTGGCATATTACCGGTTTTTACATAGTAGTTTTTAGACATTTCGTAATAACTGATAGCCTTTTCTCCTGTTGTATCCTGTTCTACCGAAGTCGTTGTTACTGTCACTGAAGAAGTTTCCAGACCTTTTGCACTGGCTGTTACTGTGAAACTTCCCGCTTTTTTTGTAGACTGTACAATTGCCAGTACTTTTCCTGCAAATGCATTTCTGCTATTTGCCTGATAGGAGGTATGATCGTCTTGTCTTCCGTTATCAATACCCACCAGTTTACCTTCGCCTTCTACTTTAAAGCTTACTTTATCTTCCGCATTCGGAATAATATTTCCATCTTTATCTGTTACATCTACAGTTACATAAGTTAAGTCCGCTCCATCTGCTGCAATTGTATCGCGGTCAACTGTAGCTTTTAAATTCTTCTTCTCACCGGTGGTTGTTACAGATGTTCGACCATTCAGTTTTTCCTCTGAAATTTTCTGTCCATCCTGTCCGTAAGCTACTGCTGAAATTGTACCTGCTTTATACGGAACCTGCCATGTCAGATATAAATTCTTATGTTCTGTACCAGACTTATCCGTGCCTTCATAATACTGATATGTATACCCTTGTGTATTTGACTGTTTCTGTGTAAATTCCTTTGTCCCAAGGCTCTTCTTATCACCCGTTTTTGCATCTGTAAAGAATAATTCTACTTTTTTCGCATCTGTATAAACGACAACCGGAACCTTTCCACTGCTATCTTTCTTCACTGCATCTTCATTCCATGCCGGTAAAATATGAAGGGTATTTACTTCGTCATTCCACTGGCTCTGATAGAAGTAGTAACTATCTTTTGGAAATCCTGCAGTGTCAATAATTCCAAAATATGAATTCTTTGGAGACGGCCATGTTCCTTGTGCTCCTTTTCCAGTTCCGTTCCATGGTGTCGGCTCTCCAATATAATCAAAACCGGTCCATACATATTCGCCTGCCACAAAATCTCTCTTAATAACCTCGTACCAGGCACTGCTGGCAACTGCCCCCCAGTTAACTGCTGAATTATCATAGGATGTTAACTTCTGACCCGTCTTACTTCCATCTATTCTGTCATATACACCTCGACTATTGACTGCTGAAGCAGTTTCAGAACCATACAACTTCCAATTTGGGTTACTATTATGAAGCGTATCATAATCATTTCCAGAACAATAATTCAAACCAACCGTACCATTTGCAGTTGTCATAGCATCCATCATGTTTTTCGGTATTCCAATCTTATTACCTTTTAACACGTTGTCGCCACGTGTTGCCGGTCTTGTGGTATCCAACGCAGTTGTCCAATCAATCAAATTCGCCTGAACATTTGCATACGCCTGTGTCAATACACCGGTTGCACCTTCCTGAACTTCATTTCCGAGGGACCACATAATAACTGACGGAGCATTCCAACCACGTTTTACTGTTGCTGTTAAGTCATATTTTGCCCAAGTCATTCCATTTTCTTTTCCAAGAATCTGATTGCTTTCATCTATTGTCTGATTGAAAAATCTGGCATAATCATTGTTATTTCCATTCTTAGCATTTTGCCAGCCATCAAACATCTCTTCTACAACAAGGATACCTTTTTCATTACAAATATTTATCAGTTCTTCTGCTGCCGGGTTATGTGTAACACGAATTGAGTTACATCCCATTTCCTTTAAGATTTCCACCTGACGCTCAATTGCACGTTTCCATGCCTCTGCTCCAAGCGCTCCCTGATCGTGGTGCATACACACACCTTTCAGTTTCATATTTGTTCCGTTTAATGAAAATCCACTATTTTCATCAAATTTAAAATAACGGAATCCATATTCTGTATCGTAAGTATCTACAACCTCTTCACCAATCTTTACTTCTGTACGCACTGTATAAAGCGCCGGATTTGTAGTACTCCATAATTCTGGATTCTGTGCATTTACTGTTGCATCAATCGCTGCGGTTTCACCTGCCGCAATCGCTTTTGTTTCTGTTGTCACAGTTCCGATATTAGCGCTTGGCTCCCCACCTTTTTTGAAAATGGTATGAGTCAATGTCACATTCTGTTCTCTGTCTGAATCGTTGGCTACAGTTGTCTTAATATTAGTAGTCACCGCTCCGTCTTTTTCTGTTTCCAAATTTGGAGTTTCTACCTTTGTCCCATATAAGTCAACATGTACAGGATTTACAATATTCAAATCTACACTTCTATAAATACCACTTCCTGAATACCAACGGCTGGATGGTGTCTGATGATTTACCTTTACCGTAATTACATTCTCACCATCAAATTTCACCAAATCAGTGATATCAAATGAGAATGGAGTATATCCATACGGATGGCTTCCCACCTGTGTTCCATTGACCCAAACTGTAGCATCCATATATACGCCACCAAAATCAATTCGCACACGTTTATTCTCCGCTGTTTTTCCAAGCGTGAAACTCTTTCTGTACCAGCCAATTCCACCCGGCAGATATCCGCTTTCTGCTTCCATCTTCGTTGAATACTCTTGTTCAATACTGTAGTCATGAGGCAGATTTACATGTTCCCATTTAGAATCATCAAATGCCGGTTCTTCCGCACCTGATCCATCTCCCAAATAGAACTTCCAGTTGTCATTAAAATTGACATCTCGTTTTGCTGCCGAATAATTGTTTACATAAACAACTTCTTTATCAGAACTCATCTGGCTTTCTGTTTCAGAAAGCACATTGACCGGAGTTCCTGCCGCAAATGAAACACTTGGAACAAGCATTCCAAAGGCAAGTGTCAGTGCAGCTGCTGCCATACCTTTTCTTTTTAAATTATACTTTTTCATACTTTTTTCTTTTTAGACTTTTTATAGCCTACTCTCTTCCTCCTTTTCCTTATTAATCTCTCGGAATCTTCGTAAATATTATCCTTATCCAAATACTCTTGCTCGTTCCACCTGGGATATCATTGAACGGTTTTGGAATCTGGATTTATCTTTTACCGAGCGAGAAATCATTATATATAGTTAATTTTAGTATCTCATAAAAATAAGAATACAACTCGTATTTTTTGTTTCATCCCTCCTGATTCTTTGTCATATTCGGAACTCTCAATAACAGAACCTGGAAAGGGCTTATCACTCACTTAGCGCGCTACCCCTTTCTTTCGTTTTTGGATTATAATGTTCTGTGGTTGTAACATGCATTCAAGGAATATAAACCATTACAGCCAAGAAGTGGTTTCTTATAGAAGACTGCCGGGATACTCTTCAGAATATCCCGGCAGTCTTCTATAATTTTTTACTTTTCACAGCTCCGTAATTCATAACGGTCTGTTTCTGTTCATCTAGATTAGCTTCTTTTTCTGCGATATACAAGTGTTGCGATTACTGCCCCAGCGGCTATCATTACAATTCCATACAATGCGAAATTCGCTGTATCTCCAGTCTTGATTGCCTTTACCGTGTTCTGTCCTGCACCACCATTCGGAGTTGAGCTATTAGCATTATTGTCCTTTGCTCCACTCTGATTCATATTTCCATTAGCGCTGTTATTACCACTATTGCCATTATTTCCAGCATTTCCATTGTTATTGCTGTTATTATTTCCATTATCTGGTTTCTCTGGATTTGGTTTCTCTGGATTTGGTTTCTCTGGATTTGGTTTCTCTGTCTCACCGTTTCCTTCTACCATAACCTTAAACTCTTTAGTGGCAACACTTCCATCTGTTCCAGTTACCTTTACTGTTACGATGACTTCTGTATCCTCTTGCGGTATAGTTACTTCGCCATTCAGCGCGATAATTCCTTCTGGATTTACACTACAAATCTCAATCTGTGCGTTTTCTGGTACTTCCGGTAATGCTAGTTTCTTCGTATCTTTCTTAATAGAAGTTGCAAAAGATTTATCTGCAATAATACGACGCATGATTTCTTCTGCAGTTATCACCTGCTCAGGCTCTGCATCCTTCTCAAATTCTCCGATCAGGTCTACATCCTTTTCAATCTTAAATGTATACTTCGCGTCTGTACTTAAAATGTCTTCTGAATCTTTCAGCTTCCATCCTACGAAATGATGTCCTTCTGCTGCTGTAGCGGTTACTGTCACATCTGCTCCGTCTTCATAGATACCATCCTCATGATCCATGCTGACTGTTCCCATTGTTTCAGCACTTGTTGTTGCTGTTACTGTATACTGTTTAACTGGCTCTGCATCCTTCTCAAATACTCCGATCAGGTCTACATCCTTTTCAACCTTAAATGTATACTTCGCATCGGTACTTAAAATATCCTCTGCATCTTTCAGCTTCCATCCTACGAAATGATGTCCTTCTTTTGCTGTTGCTGTTACTGTTGCCTTTTCTCCATCTTCGTAGATTCCGTCCTCATGATCCATGCTGACTGTTCCCATTGCTTCAGCACTTGCTGTTGCTGTTACTGTATACTGTTTCTTTACTACAGGATTTGCTGCGAAGTTTGCTGTCAGTGTCACATCTTCTGTCACATCAAATAGATGTGGATTTGCATCACTGACTTCTGTTCCCTCTGCGTTTGTCCAGTTTACGAAATGATATCCTTCTTTTGCTGTTGCAGTTACTGTAGCGGTATCATACTTCTGATACTCACCCTTATCGGTTGCTGCACTTCCCATTGCCGGGTCATTTACCTGAACGGTCACAACTACTGGCTGCGGTGCTGTAAACGGTTTTGTCAGTTTCGCATTTGCCCAGTCACCATGATCGCTCCAGTTATTTGCACCTTTGTCCATAATCAATTTCAGTTCTGTTGCACCGGTTAAATCAATATCACCTGTAAATCCTTTTGCTGTGTTAGTTCCCATTACATCACTTGTGAACTTCAGATTTCCATCCACATATACCTTAAATGTGATACTTGCCTGAGAAGGATTTATCTTTGTCTCACGGTCTACACCGTAATAAGATGAAAAACTTGTATATCCTTTGCCAGTCAGATCGTAAATGATTGTAGAATCTGCATGGCTTCCGATTCCTTTATCAAAGGTTTCTTCCTTTGAACCGTCCCATAAGGTCAGTGTGTTGTTTCCACAGCTCTTATCTTTTCTTGTCGGATTACCTGAATCTCCAGATGTCTGTGATGTCCAGTCAAGATCAGATAACCATGTATCTCCTGATGCATGAACTGTTACTTTATAAGTCTTTTCTGTGGACTTATCCGCAGAAGTTACTTTCACTTTCACATTGTTGTCACCTTCTGTCAGTCCCAGTTCTGCCGAAGCACTTCCTGTTCCTGTCTGAATCACTTTATCTTTCCAGATAACTTCTACGGTTGCATCCGCCTCTTCTGCTGTTGCATTGATTGTCACAGCGGATTCTGTTGCAGATGCTGTATATTTTAATGTATCTGCATCAAAGTTTTCTTTCAGAGATACATTTCCTCCAAGGCTTAATGCTTCCAAACGTGCATTTGCAGCATTCGGCACTTTCAGTTTCAGTTTATAGTAGACCGGCTCTGCACTTGTCTCAGGTGTCACACGGATCGTAATCTCATTGATTCCCGGTGCAACTGTCACGTCTCCCTGAACAGTCTGTGCTGCGGATGTAACCTCTTTTCCGTTCACGATGGAAACAGTTGCTCTTGTACTCTGTGCTGTCGCTGCAACCTGCGCTGTTGTTGTTCCTGTTGCAATTGGAAGACTATATTCATAAACTCCCTCTGCCAGTTTGATTGTCTGTCCGTTTACCTGCATGCTTTCCAACAATGCATTGTTATCTCCCTGACGGCTGATTGTGAAACGATATTTTTTCATTGTCACGCCATCTTCTGCTGTAACATTTACCTCGATCAGATTTCTTCCGCTTGTGAGAACTGCGTTTCCGCTCAGTTCAGCTGTTTCTTTTCCATTCACCAGCACTTTTACTGTTGCCTTTGTATCCTCTGCTGCAAAGGAATACTTGATTTCCTGAACGTCACTTTCTGCTGTTGTCTGATAGAAAGTTGTTCCTTTTACAAACTGGAACATGTCTGTACTTTCACTAGTTTTAATGTCAGCTGTCGCCAGATCTGCATTTGCAGATTTGACTGCTGATGCACCTGAATCTGTGCCATTTCCGGTTACTTTTACTGCATCAGACCATACAATGTCTCCTGCTGCACCTGTTCCGATCAGCGGTACATAAGCAGCTTTCACATATTTGCCTTTCAATGCTTTAGAAGCTGTCAGAGAAGTTCCCTCTACTCCGCTGAAAATGGAATAGTTTCCATTTTCTTTATCAGCAACTGCCCATTTTACAATTACGGACTGTCCTGTAGTATCTCCTGCTGCTGTCAGGCTGTCAGCAGCTTCGTCATATGTTACCTTAACATTGGAGGCGGTCGGTTTCACTGCCTCTTCAACTAATTTTACTTCTTTATTATTCACTGTAACATCAGAATAAGTGATGGATCCTGTATTAGTTCCCTGGCTTGCGATTGCCAGCTTAAAATTACCGCTCAGGAAACCGCAGTCTGTTCTCGAACCGATGGTGGTCCAGTTGTTCTTATCTGCACTGTAGTAAGCTGTCACTGTGGCATTATTTTTTACCAATTTCAGCCAGATTGGATTTGTGCTTACATTTGCCCAGTTATTATATGGTTCCTCTACTGCACTTCTGTTCTGCTCTTTTACAAGTGCTACTGCACTGGTAGAGCCATCACGATGCTTCTTTTCCAGTGCTACATAATTGTCCGCATCATCATAGAGATAGATTCCTGCATCTGCCCATGTATTTGCAGGAGTTGCACCTGTCAGTTTGAATACAAGTGTCAGATCTGTTCTGTCTGTTCCTTCCGGCAATGGTTTTACAAGGACATTGCTCGGAGTCTGATTCTGGTAAAGTCCCTGGCTTGTAAAATCCTGTTCCAGTCCGCCTTTAACGGTTGAGCTTACACGATATTTGTCAGATGCTGTCGGATAATCTACTGTAATATCTGATGTGATTGTCTTTCCATCCTGCCAGATGGATACCAGTTTTGATGCTTCATAACCGTTGGCTGTAGATGCTGTCACTACAACACTTCCCGGTTTTACTGCTGTCAGAAGTCCTTGTTCAGTGATTGTTGCTTTATCAGTCTCAATTCCGGTCTTGGCATCATAGACCTTCCATGTCACTGCGCTGTTCTTGTCTGCACCGTTCTCTTCAGCGTTCCATTTCAGATCTGCGGTATACTGGATCGTATCATTTACTTTAATATTTTCTTTATTTTCTGCCGCTGTCAGTTCAATTCCATCCGGCAGATTGCCAAGGTCACCTCCATTGACTGTAAATGTCACTGCATTGGTCGGGAACTTACGTCCTCCAACAACCATATATCCTGTTACATTGGCTGTTCCTGCTCCTACTGCAGTTACGACACCTGTACTGGAAACCTTTACTACTTTTTCATTGTCAGATTCGTAGTACATCGTTCCGTTCGGTGCTGTTGTGGAATCTGCGTTTACCTTCATTGCATCATTGGTTACTGTAATATCAGAAGCAGTCATGTTGCTGATTGAACTTCCGGCATTCAATCCACCGTCATACTCATTTCCTTCGATCACTACATTTTTACAACCATTAAAGTTGTACAGTTTTCCTGATAAGGTATCACCACTTCCGCTTACTTCCAGCTCTGCACTATTGGCTACTTCCAGTTCTGCTGAACTTCCTTCTTTTACTGCCAGATTCAGAGATCCGTTTCCGTTGATCGGATTCTGTCTGTAAATTTTATTATTTTTAAAGGTGAGTTTATCTACACTCTTTGCATCAAGAACTCTCTTATTGTACGTAAAGAAAGTGTTGTTCTCGATCTTAATATTAGAATGTACTGTCTTTTCCGTAGATACAGTCGGATTGGTAGGCTCAATGAAAATTGCCTGTGCATTTCCTCTTGTAAATGTATTATTACGGATGGTCACATCTCTGACCGGACCTGACTCATACCAGCCCTGAGCATCATCAGAAATATAGATGCCTGCCATACTCATTCCGTCAAATGTATTATTTTCAATGACAATTGGTTTTCTTGTAGTTACAAGGATTCCTCTTGTCGGAACTTCCTTAAATTCACAATTGCTGATGTTGACAGCTGGTGTATAAGTGATATTTTCTACCACATGTTGATTTACCTGAACGTCGGCAGGAATTGCCTTATCCAATGTCAGCTTGATGGTTGTCAGACTTCCTGAACCTTCACCCATATTTCCGCCCATTCCGTCCGGTCCGTCAACTTTTGTTACTGTACGAACGGAATTTTCAACTGTGATCATATTTCCCTTTGTCATGAACTCGATTTCGTCACCTTTGAAAAAGTTCGGGAAACCAGCTGTTTCATGATGGTTGTACTGTACTGTGATTGTTCTTCTGTCAGAACTGATGGATGTAACTGTGTTAAATGTTCCGTGGATATTGATCGGGTCGTCATGAGGACCTGCAAAGGTACAGTTATTAATATTGATTGCTCCTTTGCATCCGGACATCTGTACAAAGTCAGCATATCCGGCTGTTGTTCTTCCACTTTCCTTTGGTGCTTCAAAATCAACATCTTCCATTGTAATGTTTTCAGAATGCTGACCTACCATACCAAATCCATGAAGGAACTGGATATCAAGAGAAGTCATCCTAATATCTTTGCTCTTCCAGAAAAATGTTCCTGCATGATCACGTACGGTCGGACGTGACTGGAAGCACATTCCGTTCTGAACTTCACCGGCTTTACTATTATATGTAATCTTTACACGATGATTTCCAAGATCCTCAATAGAAGCTACACCTTTTAATGCAGCATTTCCATTTCCTGCACCAAATTTGATTCCCTGTACGGTATCTTCCCGCTGGGTATGATAACCTGACAGATCGGAGATACTCCAGTAACGTTGACCTGTATAAGGACTCACATCGCTGTACCATTTAATCGTTGTTCCTGCAACTTCATAATTATAGCACTCAGGAATATACATAGTTGCTGTATTTCCCTCTACACTCTCAACAGTCATATCAATAACTGTCGGAACCTGGAAATCCACTGCAAAATTTTTAAATTCAACATCTTCGCAACCGATTGTTGCAAATGTTGTCATTTTACCATGGAACATAAACAGAGAGTCATTTCCATCTACGGTAACATGATCCATATCTTCCAGAAAAATACCGATCTTCTTCATTTTATTGTTCTGATCGGCACCTACAGTATTGGAAACATATAATTCTCTTTCTATTGCTTTATCTGGATAGATATCATAGCGTCCTTCCGGGAAATTAATCTTGACTTCTTTTCCCTCTTTCGTTGCATCTTTCGCAGCTGCGATCGCTTTCTGTATTCCGATTGCACTGTCCTTCCCGCTGTCCGGATATACTCCGTAATCCGTAACATCGATTACTTCTGTTCTTGCAGCTGCTTCGGTCTTCTGCACACCTGCGCCCGAAACAATTCCCGTTATCGCAAGACACGCTGCAGAGAACAGCGATAAGATTCGCCTTCTCTTTTTCATTTCTTCCTTACCCCTTTCCCTTATATGTATAAGTAATTTTATTTTCTCATAAAAAAGGGGGGGGAGCTTGCACTTTTTGTCGTGCCGCCTCTGATTTTTTTGTCATATTCAGAACTTTTTAATAACAGAACCGAGAAAAGGCATATCACCCACTTAACGCACTGCCTCTTTCTTTCATTTTTGGATTATAATGTTTTGAAGTTGTTGCTAGAAATTTATGATATGCAAAATACTACTACCAGTGAAAAAAGAATTCCATGCGCAATCTCATACAGTGATACTATTGTCTTAACAAAAAAAGGCAGCGCACTTAATACTTAGCGCGCTACCTCTTCATCTCATTTCATTTTCTATTCTTCTGTTTCTTCCGTTTTGTTACCTTTTATTTTTTCCATGATCTCTTCCAGATATGCGCCTTCCAGTTTGTAGCCTTTTGCGTAGATCACAAATGCAAGGATTGTAATTACAGAAGGTACAACACCCATTAATACTCGCATTCCCATGATTGTAGACGCGCTCTGTTCTGCGTTTGCTACATAGCCGACAATTGTAAGGCCTACACCGATCAGCCAGGCAGATACTGCAGATGCGGTCTTAACAAGCAGTGTCTGGAATGAAGCGATAATACTTTCATTTCTACTTCCTAATTTTACCTGTCCATAATCGATAACATCAGCAAGCATAACGGTTGTTGCTCCTAATGTAAGACCAGAACCCAATTTATAGAAGATACCACTGATTGCTACAATTACCATGTTCTGTGGTGCAAAGAATCCACAAAGTACAACTCCTGCAAGACCAATTGCAGGACTGAAGCTGGCAATTGCAAATACCTGTTTCTTTGTAAAATAGTTAGAAAGGATTGGGAAAAGGAACAAAGCTGCAATCTCTGCAAACTGTGCTGCAGTTGTGAAGATTGGATATAAGCCTTCATTTCCGGTTACATATTTGAAGTAATAAATTGCAATACCACCGGCAAGCTGTACAACAAGATTGTAGCAAAGCACAATTCCGATAAATACTTTCAGCTGATCATTTCCGGCAATAACATGAAGTGCATCTTTGATTGTAAGCCTTTTTGCTTCTTTACCCGACTCCGCTTCCTGACAGCTGCGGTCTTTTACAAATACAACAGTAATAATAGAAGTAATTACAAAAATCACTGCAATAATTTTCGCAAGTGCAGAATATCCAACAGCGCTGTCTCCTTTACCAAGAACAGATACAAGTTTCAGAGCAAACGCACCCATAAGAAGCCAGGCTGTACTTGCAAAAATTCTCGGGATAACTGACATAGAATCTCTTTCTTTTTTCGTGCTGGAAAGAGACGGAAGCATTGACCAGTATGGAATATCCATAACTGTATAAGTCATTCCCCACAAAATATAAACAACAGAGAAATATATATACATGCCAGTTCCTTCTAATCCGGAAGGTTTTGTAAACATAAATACTAAAACGATTGCATTTAACACCGTACCAATCAAAATCCAAGGTCTGAATTTTCCCCATTTTGTTCTTGTGTTATCAACAACAAATCCCATCATTGGATCGTTGAATGCATCCCACACTCTGGCAACTAGAAACAGGTTACCGACAAAAAGCGGTGTCAATCCGATCGTATCTGTAAAATAAATCATTAAGAAATACGAAATAATGGCATAGCATAAATCTTTTCCCAGTGCTCCAATACCAAATGATAATTTAGAAAAGTTTGAAAGTTTCATTTGATGTTCTCCTTTGCTTTTTTATAATTTGTTTATACGAATCAACATGCTTGCGTAGTCACCCGTCAACCGCATGTCAAATCCATGTTTCATAAGATAACTTCCACTCTTTGTGAGTTTGCCATCTTCCATAAGAAGTTCGTAGGACGCATTTTCTTCCAGTCCACGAAGTTTCACTGTCACTCCACGATGTCCCAGCTTGCTTTGTGGGAGAAATGCGAACAGTACGCCCTCATTTCCTTTCATATATTCATATAGGAAATAATCATTTGCCGACGTATGATTCAGACGATAGAACGTACCTTCCTGAATGATCGGACGGATTTCCTTGTACTGTGCGATCATTTCCTGAGAAAGAGCAATGTCTTCTTCTGCAAATTTCAAAATATTACATCCAATTCCAAGTGTTCCCATCATTGCACTGTGATAGCGGAATTTCATTGGAATCACACGGTTGGACAGGAAGTTCGGACAATCGGTCACCCAGGCACGCATTGCCTTGATCGGGTAAATGTAAGAATATGCATCCTGGATAAACAGACGGTCATATGCGTCTGTATTATCGCTCGTCCAGAAATCATCAAAAATTCCGAGAATGCCGTAATCAATACGTCCACCACCAGATGCGCATGCTTCGAACAATACAGCCGGATGCTTTTTCTTCGTTTCCTTCACAATATCGTAGAGTGCCTGGATGTGCTTATACCAGAGATCTTTCTTTAAATTTGTCTGAGAGATTGGTCTGTTTGCATCCCATTTGATGTAGTCGATTTCGTGGTTAGAGAGAAGATTATCCAGCATTTCCAGTACAAACGCTTTTACTTCATTTTTTGTAAGATCCAGCACATACTGTTCTCTCGATGTGTCGCTCTCTCTTGTATCAAAGTGATAGATCCAATCCGGATGCTTCGCATAAAGCTCTGCCTTTGGATTTACCATTTCCGGCTCTACCCAGATTCCAAACAGAAGTCCCTGCGCTTTCACTTCGTCGATCAGCTCATCGATTCCATTCGGGAACTTCTCTTTATTTACATACCAGTCGCCAAGGCCGTTATCAATTCCGTGACGCTGGCCAAACCATCCATCATCTACTACGAACAACTCCGCACCCAACTCTTTTGCCTTAGCTGCAAGCTTTTTCTGCTCCTGAACCGTTACATCAAAACCGGTTGCTTCCCAGGAATTATAAAGTACCGGACGAAGTCCTTCCCGAAGTAGAAAATCATTTGCAAACTGATGCCGGTTGTGGGACATTGTCTGAAATCCATCTGCTGAATACCCACAGAGAATTTCCGGTGAGGCAAAGCTTTCTCCCGGCTTAAGATCCCATGTGAAATCATGTGTGTTAATTCCCATCTGCACAAGTGTCTCTCCGTACTGTGTCTGCTCTACCGCCCCGCTGAAATTTCCAGTCATACGAAGTGCGCCAAAGTACACATTTCCGGTTGTCTCTGTGGCATCCTGATCCAAAATGAAATAAGGATTGTGATTGTGGCTGGAAATTCCTCTTCTATTTTCGAAAATGATTTTTCCATAATCGACTTTCTGCACGAATTTCTGCTGTTCTGCGCCCCAATGGCCGTGTACATTTCTAAAATTCAATCCTTCATATGGAACATGAAATTGCCCACTGTGCAGCTTTTCTATCTGCATAACTTCTGTCGACTCATTTTTCAGCACAACGAAACGTTCCATCAAGTCATACGCTTCGTAGATTTTATAATGCAGTTCCATTACAAGGGCATAATGTTTGTCTTTTAAAATGATCACCAGTTCCTCACACTGTTCGTTTTTCTGGATCTCATAATTTACGTACTCGTAAGCCACATCTCTCGTCCCGTCTGCAAATGTAACCTTCAGACAGTGTTCTTTGTATCGAAGACCTCCGTATATAGAAAATTCTTCTTTTGTGATCTCATATACCGGATCGTTCGTAGATACTTCTGCAAGCTCCGGCATTTCGAAATCTTCCATCGCATTGATCCTGCTTCCCCAGTACAAATGTCTCACTAATCCCTGATTGTCAATTCCGAACGCGTAACTGTTAGAGCGCGTCTGGAGCATAAAAAGATTTTGTGAATCGTTCACTACAATACCCACTGTTCTACCTCCATTTTTACCTGTTAATTTATCGATTTAATCACACATTCGAACGGTGCCAGTTTTACACCGTCTTCTTCTGCCTCTGTCCCATTGTGATTTATATACATTTTGATCTGTTGTTCCTTTTCTCCTCTTGTAACAATTTCCACACCATTTTGAGATGGATACATCGGAATCTCTTTCTCTTTCATGATCGTCTCCATGAGTGCTTTTGTAATGGATTCTTCCAGTCCACATCCAATATAATAAACCATTCCTTTACCGGCCGGTTTTCTTGTCACTGCCGCAAATGAATCGTAAAATGTATCTCCATACCGGAAGAGGATTTCTGCATCTTTTACTTCGATCATGTCTCTGAAAATACCGCCCATGCCGTTATATTTTGCAAATGCGCCTGTCCCCACAACCGGAAATGCATCCAGCGTCTGAAGGCTCTCTGTTTCTACTACGCAATGTCCGGCAAACTCATTGTATCCAACCGGTGCCGTCTTTCCAAACGGTACATTGTTGTTCGCATCTTTCACCGAACAACGGTAAGTTAGTACAACCGTTCCGCCTTGTTCGGCAAATGCTTTTACTTTCGCTTCCATTTCCGGTTTGTGAATAATCATCTGTGGAAGGATGAGCACCTGATACTTCGAAAAATCGCGGTCTTCCGGAATGACATCCACTCCTACGTTCACATCGAAAAATGGCTTGTAAAATTTCTGCATTTCTGCTGCCGGATCAAGCAAAATACTCTGTTTCTGGATACGGAAAGAAGCAAGCGAATCGTAATCATAAACAATTGCCACCTGATTTCGAATCGGTGTTTTTAATGCCGCGTCATAATTTTTTATATCCCGAAAAAAGCTTTGCACTTCATAAAATTTTCTTCTCTTTACATTGTCTGCATCTAAAATTCCATAGCAGAACTGTTCCGCTCCTTTTGTTGCTCCACGATAACGGAAATACATCATAGAATCACAGCCATGTGCCATTCCCTGGTAGGACCACATTTTTGCCTGATTCGGTCTTGGCAGGAATCCCGTTACATCATGTCCTTGCGCTCCCATGATGGCTTCCGTGATCCAGAAGTTCTCCCCTTTTAAGCCTCGTATATAATCCAGACCGAAGGCAATTTCGTGGGGTGCGATTGGTTCCTTCTGACCGCCCCATACCGGGTAGTTGTTATACGCGACCTGATCCAGGGTCGCAGCCACTTTCGAATAATCTACATGTTTTCCAAGTCCACCGCCTGGGAAATCGTGCATAACAACTGCTTTCGGCGCGATTGATTTGATCAGCTTCGCCTGAAAATCAATAAAATCAACAATCACTTTACTTCGGAAACGCTCCCAGTCCTGACGAAGTGCCGGATTATGTGTTGTAATTGTCTCTGTCGGAATTGGAATCTCATCGAAAGAATTGTATTCCTGAGACCAGAACGTCGTCCCGTATGTATCATTTAACCGATCGATCTGTCCTTGGAACGTTTCGCTCAAATATTGCTGAAATTTTTTCTGACAGTTTTCACAATAACAAATATCGCTTCCTTCATGTCCGATCTCATTGTCGATCTGCCATGCTACGATTGCTTCTTCATTTTTATAATGTTCAACTAAAGCACGAACAATTTTTTCCGAATACGCATACATTGTGGCACTGTTAAAGCAATACACATGTCTTCCTCCAAAGGAACGTTTTTTTCCTCCTTCAAATTCCGAAAGAATGTCCGGATATTTCTTTGCAAGCCATGCCGGAATCGTAGCGGTAGGAGTTCCCATGATCACTTTCAGATTTCTCTTCTTCGCTTCTTCGATCACATGATCAAAAAAAGAAAAATCAAACTGCCCTTCCCTCTTCTCCATCATATGCCAGGAAAATTCCGCAATACGAATTACATTACATCCCATCTCCACGATCGTATCCATATCCTGTTCCATCAGATCGATATTCCACTGTTCCGGGTAATAATCAACACCTAACAACAAACTTCCTTACCTCCTCGGTTCTCTCTTTATCAACGATTTTACCAAAAGTTTTACTAATAGTCAATAAAACTTTTACTATTTTTTACTGTTTTTAGTAAAGTTTTTACTTTCCCTTTTACTTGCTGAAAAAGTGCACAAAAAAAATGCGTATCAACCTATTGGGGACACGCATTTTTTGTCTATTTTTTCTTTTCCACACTTCCACGTTTTACTAAACTACATGGAATAATCACTTTCTTTGGAATGATTTCTCCCATCCGCAGCTGCTCGATACATAGCATTGCTGCTCGGATTGTTTCCTGGATATAAGTCTCAATCGCATCCAACGGCGGGTTACAATTTCCTGATATTGATGTATTATTAAATACGATCATATTCGTATCTTTCGGAACAGAAAATCCACGTTCCGTCAAAGCCTTAATCACTCCCGGTACAAGTACGTCACTGCTAATGAGCATCGCCTCCGGAGGATTCTTGTGTGCATCTAAATATGCGATCATCGACGCATATGCACTGCGTGGATTCATCTCCGAATCGATCACCCATTCCTCATCAAATGTATCTCGCATCGTCTCTGAGTTCCGGTAGTAATAATATCTTGCATCCATTGTCAGTTCTTTCTTATAATCATATGTATTCACCGCACCAACGTAGGCAATCTTTTCATATCCCATCTCTTCAAAATAATTCAGCGCATTTCTTACCGCCATATGATAATTCGGTAAAATACTGTAATACTTCATCTCATCCGGTGACGAATCTATAAATACAATGTGATCTGTATACTGGTGAAAATCTTTCACCTCTTCTTTCGTAAATCTTCCAATTGCAACGATTCCGTCAAGCTCTATCTCACGTCCCGTTCCGAAACGACCAGTTTCATCTCGATACAACGGAACAGTTGTCCACCCTTTTTCAAAACATTCACTATCTAACATATTTTTCATAAGAAGATAATAAATATCGTCCTGAAGTTCCTCCATCTGAAGCATTTGCGCAACTCCGATACAGATGTTCTTCTCTTCTTCCGACTGGGAATTTCCCCGGTTATATCTTTGCGACAAAGAACGGTAATTTAATTCCTGCGCAACTTCAAGAACTTTTTGTCTTGTCTGATCTGTTACATTTAACGTCTGATCATTATTCAATATCCTTGAAACCGTACTTTGTGAAACCCCAGCCTTTGATGCTATATCTTTTAAAGTAGCCATACTGATTCCTCCTTCTTTCACAAAGTTCTATAACAGTGTATCACAGAAATTCTGCAATTACCAGTAACCTTTAATCGTATGACCACCAGTACAAGTATCAGGATCAGTATCGCCCTCCCGATCACCTCTTCCAGAACATACTATTCTTTCTACCGCTTTTTTCTACTTTATTCTTTTTATTCATCTCATTGAGGTGTCAGTTTTATCCGACACCTCATAGAATATTTCCCTTTTTATTCGATTACAATCTATGGTTTTATGCGTTTTAACTTGTAAAGTGCTCTTTTGCAAACTGCATATCCTGTACCACTTCTACAGTTCCAAGATAATTATCTTTTTTGTCTCTCACTGCATAATAAGTAACTAAAAATGGTTTTCCCTGCTTTTCCATCCAAACCGGAACGCTATCACGAGTATGATTTTTAAAACTTTCTATAATGGAGCGAACCATTGGTTCTATCTTAGGCGGATGACAAGAGAATACTTCTCTGTCAATTGCCATGCCAGGGCGTTTGAACACTTTCGCTCCTTCATTAAAGAAACGATTTATATTATTATCATCGATAAATGTAATCTCTATTGGCAACGTATTAAGCATAGCTTCCAACTGTGCTGCACTCATATGTCCACCGCCCATTACTATTTCACCTTCATAAATAGCCGCCTCATGACGATTCTTTTTATCCTGCACATATTTTTCTGCTTCTTCCCATCTATTATCAATGCCATACACTAATGCATAGTCTTTGGCATCTTCATAGATTTCATACCATTCTTCGGCTGTAAAATTCATTGCGCAGATAGGGAACAGTATATTAGTCTCTTTATAAATCATTTCATCTGATCTTGTTAAAACAGCCTGTACTCTTTTAATCCATTCTTCGTCATGATTGCATTCCTTATCTATTGCTGCTAATTCATCTCTGATTTCATCATCAACAGTCCACATAACATACGATGGTCCTGATATTTCATAGCGAACTTTAAGGAGTGGATAAATCAAATCACCCTTTTGTGCATAGTGTATTGCTATTTGTCTAAAATCTGATATTTTTTTGCTTACATCTTCGCCCTTTTCCAGTGCACCTCTAATATCTGCTATTTCTTTGCTAAACTTCTCATTTGCTTCTGTAAAAGAATAAAGAGGATGGCCCTTTGTTTCTCTGAGTGCTTTTGCAAGCTCATGTTTTCTGACATATGCATCCGTCATAGTTGTCATTTCGGATGTTTCTTCCTTTTTTAAAGATTCTTCGACTGCCTTTTCAGCATTTGCTATTTTTTCTTCTTTGGTTAAGCCATGAAACAATGCACTATGCACATCACACAGTTTCTGCACCTCTGTAATAGGTGTTCCCTCTTTTATAAGTTCCTGCTCTGCCTTCATAATTTCAGAAGCATCTACATCAGAAAAATTCTGGACAAAATCTTTTTTAACACTTTCTAAATCTTCTCCATTTCCAAGTCTCTTTAAATAATCCTTCAGTAATACTGTATTGCCAGTCTCTTTGGCTTGAAATTGTTTGCTCCCCATAGAAGAAATATCTGGCATATTACCAGTAATTTCAAAACCATTTTTTATCAGTTCTGCTATAACAACCGGAATCGAAATTCCTTTTGCCTTTGCACCCTTAGGAATTGTCATAATTCGTCCAACGGAGTTTAGCATAGCCGGCTTCTTAATTTCATCAAACCCAAGATTTGCCATAATATCAATCACTTCTGGATAAGTTTTCGTAATATCATACACCGACCAGTTTAAATCAATTTTTTTACTCATAATATTTTACCGCCTTTCCCCTATTTTGTTTTAAGAAAAATCTATCTCACAATTGTAAATCTGTCTCTTCCCGTTCCCGCCTGATTATTTATTTAATAACTTTTTTAGATCCTCTTCCGGTGTACTAATTGGAGAAATCCCATAATTCTCTACCAGGAAATTTAGCACATTTGACGAAATAAATGCTGGTAATGTTGGCCCGAGGTGAATGTTCTTGATTCCGAGATAGAGAAGTGTAAGTAAAATACATACGGCCTTCTGCTCGTACCATGAAAGTACCATCGATAGCGGGAGTTCATTTACATCACATTCAAATGCTTCTGCTAAAGCGATTGCGACCTTGATTGCACCATAAGCATCATTACACTGTCCCATATCCATGATTCTCGGAAGTCCTCCGATTGTTCCTAAATCTAAATCGTTGAACCTATATTTTCCACATGCAAGCGTCAAAATAATGCTGTCTGCAGGAGACTGTTTCACAAACTCTGTGTAGTAGTTTCTTCCTACTCTGGCTCCATCACATCCACCAACCAGGAAGAAATGTTTAATATCTCCATTCTTTACTGCTTCAATCACCTGATCTGCTACAGATAATACAGTTCCATGTGAGAAACCAGTTGTCACCTGCATTCCTCCATTAATTCCAGTCATATGCTGGTCTTTGGTATATCCACCTAAGGCGAGTGCCTTTTCAATCACCGGTGTAAAATCCTTTTCTTCTCCTATGTGTACCATTTCCGGATAAGATACAACTTCTGTTGTAAATACTCTGTCTGCGTAGCTTGCTTTTACAGGCATAAGACAGTTCGTCGTGTAAAGAATTGCTCCTGGAATATGATCAAACTCTTTCTGCTGATTCTGCCATGCTGTACCAAAGTTTCCCTTTAAATGAGAGTACTTCTTAAATTCTGGATATGCATGCGCTGGGAGCATTTCACCATGTGTATAAATATTGATTCCTTTATCTTTTGTCTGCTCTAATAAAAGTTGTAAATCTTTTAAATCATGACCGGTAATAATAATAAATGGTCCTTTTTCAATTGTAAGAGGTACTGTTGTTGGTACAGGAGTTCCATAAGTTGTAGTATTTGCCTGATCTAAAAGCTCCATACATCTTAAATTCACTTCTCCAACCTCTAATACAATAGGAAGTAGTTCATCCATTCCCCAATCCTTCATTCCGACTGCAAAAAGTGCCTTATAGAAGAATTTGCTGATTGTTTCATCGGTATATCCAAGCACACTTGCATGATATGCATATGCAGCCATTCCACGAATCCCAAAAAGTATTAAGGATTTTAAGGAACGAACATCTTCATCAGTAGTCCAGAGAGTATTCATATCAAAATTATCGTTTTTTCCACATGAGCCGGAACATGTAAAGCAATTTGGTACTAATTTCTTTTTTGCATTTTCTATCTTATAAATTAAAATTTTTAATGTCTCATCATTAAAGTTTACGTTTGTAACGGTTGTAAACAATCCCTCAAGAACTAATTGATTCATCTCTTCGTTTACAAGGTGCTCATTGCCCTCGGCTGCACGAGCAAGTCCGATTAATGCTCCTGTAAGCTCATCCTGTAATCTTGCAGTATTGGCGGACTTTCCGCATACTCCTGCATTTCCGGTACATCCTGTACATCCTGCGGTCTGTTCACATTGATAACAAAACATTTTATTTTCCATGTCTTTCTCCTTTTCTATTGCTTTATTCATCATTTCTTGTTGTTTAATGGTACTATATCAAACTCACAACAATTATTCCGTTGTCCAGACAACATTTTTGTTTTATTTTCAATTTTTGTGATATACTATGGAAAAGATGAAAAGAAGGATTATAGAACTCATGCAAAAATATATGAACATCTTAACGAATACACCTTTGTTTCAAGGAATTTCAGAATCAGAAATTCTTCCAATGCTTAAATGTCTATCTGTCAGCATTAAAAATTATTCAAAAGGTGAATACCTGCTAAGAAGTGGCGATAAGGTACAAACTATCGGCATGATTCTATCTGGTCAGGCTCTCATAATAAATGATGATGTCTGGGGGAATCGCAATATTATTACAGAGCTGTCATCAGGAATGCTCTATGGCGAAAGCTATGCCTGCATCAGCAGTGTTCCTGCTCAAATCAGTGTCATTGCCAATGAAAATCTCACCGTCATGCTTTTCAATATAAATCATATTATTACAACCTGTTCTTCATCTTGCAGTTTCCATACAAGATTGATTCGTAACCTGTTAGAGATAATAGCAAGAAAAAATGTAAGATTGATGAACAAAATAGATCATATTTCTAAGAAAAATTTACGTGACAAGATACTTAATTACTTGTCTGGCGAATCTATGCATGCCGGCTCTAACACATTTACAATCCCTTACGATAGGCAAGGGCTGGCAGATTATCTGAATGCAGATCGAAGTGCTCTATCTAATGAATTAAGCAAATTACAAAAAGAAGGTGTCCTCTCTTACAAGAAAAACACCTTCTCTTTGAAGTATTAGCTGGTTATCAGCTGATTTTCATCACCCATGACTTAGGCGCAATTTCTAAAGTGGCAGACCGTATCCTCGTAATGAACAGCGGACGTATTGTAGACAGTGGAAGCTTTGAGCATATCCGAAATCATTCTCAGGATCCTTACACCCGCTTTCTCATAGAAAAACGTTCTGCTGCAAATTCCCACAACTACTACGTTATCATACATCACTTTCTTCCCCTTTTATTTACTCTATTACGTAAGTATCTTTTCCATTCTTCTTTGCCTGATAAAGCAAACCATCAGATATCATGATGCATTCAGCTAATTTTCTCCCTGCTCCCTTCACACGATAAAGTCCGATGCTGCAATGCACATCCTGTCCCTTTTCTTCTGCTTTATCATGAATCTTTTTTCTGAAGCCTTCAATGCGTGCCGTTAATTCTTCCCTATCTCCGATATTCTGCAGGAAAAGAATATACTCATCACCGCCATATCTGCATGCAATGTCTGACGGACCACACATTTCCTGAAGTGCTGTGGCTACTTCGCGAATCCAGAAAACACCGGTTTCATGTCCATATGTGTCATTGACAGACTTGAAATTATCGATATCCATAAATCCCAATACTGCCATATCACTTTCTGACATATTTTCTAAACAGTTTATAACCTGATCCACACCACTGGTTTTATTCCATAACCCCGTCATGATATCGTGGCTCGCTCTGTATTCGGAAATCAACAATTCTCTTTTTGCATCCAGCCACTGATCCGAAACCTGTATCATATGATTTACAGAAATAATCATGGATGAAAAGAAAATCGCCAGATTCTGCAGATACCAGGTATCAATAACATAATCAAGGAACGCTGTAGCTGTCAGGATACAAGCATATATCAGATACAAGCGAAATGTTTTTTTTGCTATATTGCTTCCTCTCCAACAGCAGGGCAGCTAATACTATCAAAATATCTAATGCAAGCAGAACCTTGATGATGCCCGCTTTTCCAAACGTCATCATGTTTTCTAGAATAGCTGTCAATAAGGCTCTGTGCTTCCTTCATTGTGATTTTACCTTCATAAACGGAATTACGTCCTCTTTTCTCTAAAACATACTTGTTTTTCGTATATTATTTTACAGTCACCAAATTATACAATCTCTGTCCTAACTCGTCCTCTCCAATTTTGCTTTCCAGAGAACCTTCATATACTATTTGCATCGTAATATTATCTGATAATTTAAGAGCTACAGCAACAGCCTGACCATTAAATGCCTCTACATGATATAAAAGTGCCGGAACAGATGCATTTCCTATTGATTTTGCCTCTGGATAATATGATTTAAACTCATCCCAAGTTATCTCATCAGGCACATAGGTATCTACGTTAATTCCCGTACCATCTGCTTCAAGTGATGCCATTGAGAAACATGCCAAATGTTTTCCTGTAGAAAATCCTCCTTCTGACATTGCTTCCTCCATGGTAGTCATAGTTGAATCCAATCCCTGAATGCTTTGCTCTTCATTGTTTTCATCATAATACGAACCTAAGAGTACATAATTTAATGGTACTTTAAAAGTACAAATATCCTCTGTAACTCCCATTGCTATTTCTGTAATACCTGTTGCATTCGGATATACACCTGTAGTATCTCCACTTGTAGTCTTTGTTTGTGCTTTAGATTCTGCAACATCACCTGATTCTTTTTCTTCTGTCACACCTGTTTACTGCGTAGATTTCGTTGTAGGTTCAGCTTGTGATTCTGATGGTTTTTTCCCACATCCTGTCATAGTAATCATCATTGCCGCAATAACTGTCAAAATAATCTTTCTCTTCATAATCTTCTCCTTTTAATTTAATTTTTTCATAGGCGTTTGCGAAACGCCAAACACAGAACGAAAAAACACTTCATGCTGATTTACTTCTTGCCGGAATTACACAGCTTGTTCCCGTACTTGTTGCTGATAAAATCCACCAGCATCAATATATACGAAGTTTAAAATCTTTGATTGCCTGACCTTTTGGTATTTATAGCATTTTCTTCGCAGTCCATCTGGGAAGTCTTTTTGTCATGTCTAATTTTGATATCACCTGCTTCTCATCTTAGGAATCCTGCATTGCAGTATTCTTACCGCATTTTTAATCAGGATTGCGCAAAGCAGGAGGCTGTCTGCATCCTGCAGAACAGCCTCCCGGTTTTCTGTGTATTATTTTATTTTTCGTTTTCGTATCCTCAGAGCTATCAGCACTCCGGCACTCACTGCTATCCCGGCTATCCACACCGACATATCAGCAACATCTCCGGTTTTCACACCATTTTTCCTCTCTGCTGTATCTGTTTTCCTATTCCTTTCTTCGTCTGTTGTTCCACTATTTGATGAATTATTTTCCCCTGTTGCCGGAGAATCACTCTTATCTGTTGTTGGCGAATCATTCTTTGAATCATTCTTATCTTCTGATGGTTTCGTTGTATCTCCCAACGTTATCGTCACACTGGCAGCATCCAGCATCTGCTTTGTATCTTCTGCCGTAGCCGCTGTAAGTTCGCTCACTCTTACAATCGTCTCCCCTGCTGCATCAGCTTTCTTTTTAAATACAAACTGTACTGCATTAACAGATTCTTTTATTGTTTCTGACTTAATCACCGTTGTAAATTTACCATTATCACTGTTATACACCGGTTCCTGCAATCTGGAATCTCCTGCTTTCATTTCTGTCAGTTCCAACTTTGCATGATCATAATCCAGGGTTCCCGCCATTGCATCGATTCCCTTCTCTGTGACCGGCAACTCAAGTGTCACCTCTAACGTCTTCTCTTTACTGGCTGCATTCAGTTTCACTTTCTCCTGCGCATTCACTGTAAGGTTACTGAACGACATCAATACAGCAATCATAACAGCCATCACATATACTCTTTTTTTCATATTTTTCCTTACCTGACCTTTATGCACTCTTATTTTTTCAGGATCGTCTTGTTCAGAACAGACAAATCCACAATGTCAATCGTATCGTCCTGATTCATATCTGCCGCCAGCAGAGTTATCCTGTCTTTGATCACCAGGCGGTCTATCAGATGTTTGTTCAGCATAGCCAGATCTGCGTCTGTTGTAGCTCCGTCGCCGGTCAGATCTCCTTTTACCACCAGAGTATAATTTACATTATCATTCAGTGTCAATACGCTTCCGGTTGCAACAACCTTCGTCTCTTTTCCATCTCTGGTAAGTTTTATGCTTCCGGCATTGGTATTGATATTTTTCAAAAACTCCTCCAGCGAGGTATTGGCATTAATATTTTTAATGATACCATTATCTCCCACATGGTACACCTCTGAATCAATTTCCAGTTTTCCCGAATCTCCGTTCTCAATCCAGGTTACTTCAGCTGTCACATAACCCATATTGCCCGCTTTATCGCGAAGTTCAAAGGTGAAGGTTCCGTTTTCCTGGAAAGTGTGACTGCCATCTTCATCTGCATTCAGAATCGTTACATTCTCCTCTGAGAAATCCTTCAAGGCTGCTTTTACCGCAAACTGTGTCGTTTCTGTAATATCGTATTCCACTGTCGCCGTCGGTGCTTCCCTGTCAATCCAGGTCACTTCGGCTGTTATGGTTTTTTCTTTGTCATGAATGTCTTTATATGTAAATGTATAATTGCCATTCTCTGTAAATGTATGGCTCTCGTCTCCGATCACCGTATATCCCGCCGGAACCTTCAAGGTCGCAGTAACATCCTGATTGGTCCAAGATGTTACGGAATATTCTACCTCCGGTTCCTTAAAGACCTTCGTACTGTCTTCATAATAATTAAATCTTGTACCGCTGACGTACTTGTTATTACCTTCGTGATTGCCATAGGTTTCTACAGCTTCTACCTTAACATATCTTGCAGGCATCGACTCTTTTAATGCAATCGTCTTTCTCTGTTCATTGTTTGCAAGGTTCGCCTGCTCTCCGGCCAGTGTCCAGTCCTTGCCATCCATACTCACGTAGATCTTCGCTTTTTTAATTCTTCCGTTCAGTCCTGCCGGATCATACGTCACCTGTGACAGATACCGTACTTTATCCAGGCTGACAACATAGGTCTTATCCTGTGCCACTTCTCCCCATTTCGTATGCCATGTCGTATATGGGCTGGCGTCTATCATATGTTCAGACTCATATCCTCTCTGTGCGGTTCCTGCCGACACAAAGCTGATATTCTCTACATAGATATACCGTTTCGTTTCTGTCTCTGCTGCTTCTGTAAAATCAAATACTGTCGATTCTCCCTGCAGGTAAGTTCCATGTGCTTTATAACGAGCTGTCACCTTTACCTTTCCTTCAAATCTGAGGTCCGCCGTATAATCTGTCCAGGTCTTTCCGCCATCTGTACTGCATTCCAGATTCTGAACCTTTCCAATAAATGTATTCTCGTCATCATTTGCAGCTAATGTTTTAGACTCGATTCCTTCTCCCTCCAGAATGTCTATGATAAACACCTGACTGGAACCGGATATCTTTACTTGTATATCATGCTCTGCAGAGATACTGCTGATCTCCTTTTCTGTAAGACTGATCTGATGATCCAGCGTCGTTTCCCATGTGTTTCCGCCGTCCAGACTGTACTGAACCTGGAAATTGTAATCATCATACTTGGAATTCATAACAATCTTGCCGGCATTTTCTCCATCAAACGAGAAAGAAGCAAGGTCCACTTTACTGCTTCCCAGCAGCTCACTTGCAATCTCGCGGCATGCACCGGACTGTAGGACTTCCTTATCCGTTGCTTTTACAGCCTTATTCAGAGCCTCTGTTTTCAGCATATCAATCTCTATGACATCATCGTTACCCAGATATGGCTCAATCACTCTTAACAAGTCTGTCATTGCCATCGGATAGTATGTGTATGTATCTACAATCTGCTCTGCAAGTGCTCTCCATTCTGCACTGGTCCGCTGCTGTTCCTTATATATGCCGATCAGCTGCTCATAGCTGTCAAGATTCAGCTTGAATGCTTCCAATGCTTTACGGTATGTATCCTCTTTTCGGTTACTTTCTCCATAAGAATTGGCAATCAGATTATAATAGAATGATTTATTATAATGATCATAATCATTCAGTGCCGCCTGTCCCAACAGCTGATATCCTCCGTTATTTCCTACAGAAGATTTGTTGCCATTGCCAAGATCCATATCAATTCCCATATGCTTTCTTGTAAAGGACTTATTATTCCAGTCAAACAGCAAACGGTTGCCGTTTCCGCCATACCAGGTGGTCGAGCTCTGTCCCCATCCGAAAATGTTGTTGCCGATATCCCACACACCCTTGCCGTCTGCATTCACCGAATAGGTCAGATAAGACTCGTGTGCCGGCTGGTAGACACCTACCGATGGGATTCCATGAACTCTGTGTAGATTTGAACCAAGTCTTGAGATATTCCAGCAGATACCTCCGGCCTCCATTACCATCCAGGTCTTTTCCGTCTTACTTCCATCCGAATTAAGACCATATGGGATTCCATACTGCTCCAGCTTATATTTATCATTATATGCCGCATAATTCTCCTGGGCATACAGCCTGTCCTGATGATAATTCGGCGAGATATACTTCATATAGTTATATGGATTCAATCTCTTTTCGAGATTATTCGGATATTTTGATTCCGAATATCCACGCAGCCACTTAATCTCACTGTTAGCAGTAGAGTCATTCACCACCATACGGATCAGTTCCATATGATAGGAAGAAAACTCGGCTTTTCTCACAAAAAGCTCCGTATCATATAACTCTTTTAAAATCTCATAGCGTTCATTAATGTCATAGGAGTTCGCCGGTGAATTGAAACTCAATGGTGAGCCATTACGGTCAGTGCTGTAGGATATCGCCAGTGCGATCATCATCTTTTTATATATATCCCCGTCAGCCTTGTCCAGATCCTCCTTCTGGTTCTTGTACAGACTTCCAAGCAGCTTAAGACACGCCTGCGAGTCCCCTACATTTCCCGTCTCTATAAACAGCTGCAGATTCTCCTTGTTATTAAAAATCCACCGAATCGCTTCCAGAACCTCTCCATCTGCATCGTCTTTTATTGCACTCTGCAATGTCCAGTATCCCATGCGGTTCACAAATTCTCTTTTTAATACGGTATATAGCTGATTGCTGTAATTCTCTTTCACTGTATTTTGGGAAAGCTGTTCATCATAATATGCGGTCGGTCTGATATCCTGTATTAATTCTGAGGACATATCATAATCTGTCTTAACGATTCTTGCGTCCGCATATACAGAATGATCTGCCCCGTTCGATCCGTTGCTGTCTGAATACAGCCTCAGATACCGGTAACCCTTAACATTCAGATCCACCTCGATCGCATTACTGGCGGAAGTAACCACCCCACTCTTATATAATTCCTCCCAGTTTGTCCCGTCCTTTGAGACAGAGATTCTGAACCAGACCTCTCCGTTGCCGCCTCGTTCCGCATCAACACCCATTTTCGCAACAAAACGTGTATAGACATCCGAATACGCTGAAATATCATAGGTAAGCTGTGATGTGGCGTGTGCTCCCATTCCTTTTTTGAAGTATACTCTGGAGCCATCGAGCAGAAGGCTGATGGTGCCTCCTTCGATATTTTTATCCTTCATGATATTGCCCCAGCCGGCATAGGACCATCTGTTGTCCGTAATATACTCCATATCCGATATATAACGGTACTCGGCTTCTGTCGCAGACTCTGCCACTGCATCTGCCGCCTTCTCCTCAGTCCCGCCAATCGCCGCCTCGACATCAACCCCCTGATTCACATCAACGTCTTCCTCAGCTCCGGTGTTTTCATCCATATCCCCATGCCGGATCTGTTCCTGCTCATCCACCGCGGAATCTGCTGCGGAAGAATCTGCCGTGGAAGAATCCGCTGTGACTGAATCCGCTGTCTCTGCACGTACTGTCAGTACCCCCGGCGATGCACTCGTCTGACACACAATTGCAGCCGCAAGCATCGCTCCTAAAATCTTTTTAATTCTTCTGTTTCTCACTTTATCTCTCCATTTTTCATTCATATACTAAACGAAGCATACAAACATACTATATGATGTCAATATGCTTCATTCACTATGGTATTCTTTTTTTAAGATAACATATATCCGGCTGCTAATCAACACTCTCTGAAAAGTTTCGCGTTATTCTTTTTCTTCCGCGGATACTGACGGTCGTCAATACTCCTGCACTTACCGCAAGCAGTGCCACCAGCAGCCAGATCGGCGTCTGAGGCATTTCCTCCGGCTGCGGTTCCTCCTCTTTTTATTCTACCTGAGACACAATAATCTCAGCATATTCTCTGTCATTATACCCCCCGATATTTTTTGTCAATTCCTTTAGACATCATAAAAAAAGTTGCTAAAATTTTATTGAAACTTCCCGTTTTGACCTTTACGGGAATTTACCTTGACAAATCTCAGGGGGAGTGTTCTTTCTGCTATAATGATCTTAGTGATATGAGTGTGGTATGAAAGGAGTCCACCATGAAAAAGAATCAAAAGAAAAATCTGAAAAAGAACCTTCACCTTTCCTATAAGGACAGATGTATTATGTGTGATAAATACTTTTGCCATTATAAATGCTCCTTCCTTAGAAATCATATTCATCTGGATCCAGTCCGGCATCTTCCAGTACTTCTCTTCGTTCATCTGCATCCATAAACTCCAACTCGTCTGGATCCAGTCCCGATAATTCTAACTCTGTCTGTACGTCAGAATCGTCTTTCAGTAGTTCATTTAGGAAAGTAAATTCCATTGCGCTTTCCAGTGGACTAATATTTCCATCATGGTTCAGATCAAACATCCTTCCGAATATTCCTTTCATTGCCAGCTCCTCCATTTCTTTGAATTTTATGATTTAATCTTCTTTGATGGTTACAGTGTATATCAATAGGTGGGGTATAAAAATCCCTGCTCTTTTATACTGCTATCCTTCTAAGACAAAAGGCCCAGAATACTTTTTCCTGAGCCTTTCCATCTTGTTGTTTTCAATTATAGATAAAGCTATTATGCAACATTCTGATTCTCATCATCTAGTTGAGGTAAATCTTCATCGCTACCAATTGCTTTTAAACCTAACATTGTTACCGTCACTCCCAAAGCTAATGTTACAACTCCCCCAATCGTCTTGAACACTCGCTCATGAAATTTCTGCTGCTGTAAATATAATTCCGTTATTTTATCAGCTTCTTCAATCATTTTTTCAGAAAAGTCCCTTCTTTCCTCCTCTGTTAAGTTTTCTTGTTCCAGCTGATTTGCGAAAGTCTCAAGAACATACTGATGTGCATGAACTGCTTGTTCATATTCTTCTTTATTTGTTTCTAAAATTGTTTTGCATAACTGTGTATAATTTTCTATTGCTGATTCCACAAACTCTACATATACTGGGAACTGCTTTATTATTTCAAGCGCCACTTCCTTTTCCATATATGGAATCATAGATGTAAACTCCATCACTTTATCCTTTGTTAAATTTCGAAATGATTCAATTTTTAACGCTTTTTTTACAGCTTCTTCTGAATGATATCTTTTTCTTATTTTCTTTTCCATGATTATGTTCCTACTTTGCTTCTTTGCGAATGGTGCCAATTTTTTTGTCACTTCTGGTATCTCTTCCATTTTTGTTTCTAATAGTCCCCGGTGGAAGACCATGCTTCTTTTCAAATGTTCCTACTCTACAATCACTTCTAGTTTTCCTCATGTTTTTTCTTCCTTTCATAATTCCGTATCAACAATGCACTTGTTGTTTACTGATGCTTCAAGTATAATAAAATCTATAAAGAAAATACACGCACAGCATGTGGACTTAACACCTGATAATTCTCATGTTCGGCGATATACGGGGAGGTTATTCTCATGGGGAAACAATCTACAAGAGAAAATAAAACAATTTATCAGATTTGCCGGGAAGAAGCCGGTCTTACCAGATTAGAAGCCAGCGAAAAAATGACTGCTGTTTCTGATTCTAAAATTGAAAAATTTGAATATGAAATGCAGGAACCTACACCTTATGATATTATCCAGATGGCAGACGCTTACGGGCGACCAGATCTCTGCAATTATTACTGCTCTCATAAATGCGAAATCGGTCACCGTTATGTCCCGGAAGTCGAAGTTTCTGACTTGTCCAATATAATCCTGGAAACCATTGCCAGTCTGAATGAGATTAATCCTCTTACCACACGTCTGATCCAGATTGCCCGTGACGGTAAGATCAGTGATGATGAGATCAAGGATTTTGCTTTTATCAGCAACAAACTGGATGAAATTTCTCTGGCAATAGATTCTCTGAATCTCTGGGTTGATAAAACAGCCGGAGAGCAGGGACTAAACATCGAATTGCTCAGAGAAGAAAAAAAGAAACAGAAATAAGTATGAAAAAACAAGGCAGCGAACCTATTTATGGTTCACTGCCTCCTTCCTTTACATATGCTGTAACTGGTTTATGATGTATTCCGTTCTGCGGATAGCTTCTTCCACCTGATGTCTAGCATTATTGATTCGATCCTGCACCATCCAATCCACAACAAATCCATCAAAAAAATAATCTGCAAAGGATAAGAAGTCTCCAGTATTGATGTTTAAATTACAAGCCACGTTCACATCATTTAATTCCCTACTGAAATTACGAAGATCATATTTCGCCTGTTCCATATTTTGTCTGGCCTGATCCATCTTGGAGTGTTTCAACATCGTAGAAAAGAATCCACCGCCAAACATATCCACCAAGCCCCAATTCTTTGCACTGTTCAGGTTTTCTTTTGCTGTCCGAAGACTACTTAACGCACGTTGTCCTGCTTCAATCGCTTCTCGTTTCTCTTTTTCTATATCATATCCCATAATTTCTTCCCTCCCTCATATTTTTATGAGTTAGATGATATAAGTGCAATAATTCCGCCGATGATCAACAATGGAAATGCAATATAAATCAGTCCGCCAACAACCATTCCTATCAAAATCACCGGGAAAAATACAACTGTACAGAGCAGCTTTAAGATTCCCCAGGATGCTTTTACACCAAATATAAAAAATTTTCCAATAAACCAGATCATGCATATAGCAAATAATAACGATAACATATTCTACTCCTTCTGACTCCTGTTATGATTTGAATCATTCATTTTTTTGATTGTTTACTTGATATAAACTCAGATGTATTTCTCACACCGATTTTACTACTGAATTCTGGGTTCTTCTCTATTTTTTCAATCATCCGAATTATCCTTATTCTCTGTGCTGTATCCATCTGCTCACCTCATTCTAACAGTTCTGCCTTTTGATATTGTCAGTATAACCGGATAACTTTTCAAAATATATACCTAATACAAAGAATTGAACATATGTAATTCTCAATTTTCGAGGAATAGTTGTTCCTCCTGTTCTTTCATCAAAATTCTTCATCACGGAATGCTTCCAGATATTCATCAATAAGATCCAAATTAACTAACACGATTCTTTTGACATGGTATACTGCTCTGGCATCTTTTGCTAACTGTTGAAATGTATGGACTCCCATGGAATAAAGCATTGCCCCTTCCTCATAACGGACAAATTTCTTGCGTCCTCCTTTGACAAGCTTTTCCAAATCCGGAACCTTGCTTCGGTTATTTCCCATAACGCTTCCTCCTTCTCTTCTTTAATTCTGATACAACCTCAGGATTGCCTTCTAAAAAATCATCCAGAATATTCAGATCCACAATGGCTGTCTTTCGAATCGGATAATTGGCTTCTGCTTTTTTCGCCAGTCTGACAAAAGGCCAGTAGGACATCTTATAAATCTTTGCTCCTTGTGTGTAATTTACAAATCTGCGTTTCTTTCCTTCCAGATATTTTTCCAAGTCAGGTGTTTTTCGTTTTTTCATGGCTTCCTCCTTGTTTCCAGAAATTTATTTGGCAGGTACGTGAAAGGATATGTTTTCTGCATATCATCAAAATGAACAATTGCTATGCCTGACAACAAAAAAAGG
>OODE01000226.1_pt1 | contig 51486 bp, 52 predicted proteins | sample 1671771 | NCBI WGS metagenome assembly OODE01 (sample SAMN06348191, study PRJEB24527) | human gut metagenome | biome: human gut; feature: ankylosing spondylitis patient; material: feces | host: Homo sapiens | place: China | collected 2015-10 | reverse complement strand
TTATAAAGACCTTGGAGAGGGTCTCTAAAAACTACTACTATATAATACGAGGAGAAGATGTAAATGTTCGAAAGATTTGGAGAGATGAGCAGCTGCAGGGAGATCAACGAACTTGCAGAGAACCTGCTGAATGAAGGAGATATCCAGAGCCTGAAAACGATGGCGCAGGAGAATGGCATCCCGGAAGATTATGTTGAGATGTATCAGTCCGGTAATATCCCATATCTTTGCGATACTGTGACGGCTGCCATGGGGAAACTGGATGTGGAATGCGAATCTCTGAAACTGGCCGGTCTGATGAATGACTGGGTGGAGTATATCCGTGGGCTCTGCATGGAGGATGAGATGGTCGCACACCAGGTCCGCAAGAAAGGAAAGAGCCTGAAGCAGTGCATCGCAGAGATTTTGAAGTATGCCTTTAAGAACCAGGTACCTGTAGACAAGGAGATCATAAAGGCTGCAGGAGTCAACGCCGGAAGAGTAACTTTCGGAGATCCGGACATGGGTACCGCAAAAAAACTGATCCGTGATTACTATCTGGGAGGCAGCAGGAAATGAAGAAAAAGGAGATAGAAAAGATCCCATTCCGGGGCGGTGTCAGGGCAGACAAACAGTATCGTAACACAGCAGTTGCATTTTTCCAGGATATCCGTGGAGAGAGCCATCTGTTTGTTGAAGTTTACGAAAACAAAAAACGGGAGCTGCAGACCCCGTGGATCCGGATGGTGTTTACCCAGAAGGACTGGGGCTTGTATTATCCGGATGCAGGCGTCTGGTCGGCAGCAGGGCTGGATGAAGAAAGGGAAAAGATCGGCAGTAACTGCAAAAAAAGAGACAACAAGTGTTATATGGCTAGGTCCCAGGGAGATATGGTGTGGAAGTTTGCTGGAGATACGTGGGAACGGAAATACACCACCTGGGTAGGTGCCCTGCAGAGCCTGATCTATAACATCAAAGCGCAAAGAGTCCAGAAAAGGGAAGACAAACGTGCGGACAGGCTTAAAGAACGGGAACAGAACACCTCGCCGCTTCCGAAAGGACTGGAAGACTGGGCGAAAAAAACAGGCATCGGAACAAAACACATCCTGTACTACAAGCGTCATGGAAGATATGCGGATATAGCCTGCTCTGCATGCGGACAGGTGACGGAGGCAGCGGTCAGAAGCAAAGACACCTACGAGGGACAGTTTGAAAAGATAATCCCGGTCCCGCAACATGATTCGGTGGGAACGTGCCCTCATTGTGGTGCTACAGGGGTGTATAAAGCCCAGGGAAAGGCCAAAGGAGTATGGGGGCATAGGATGAACTGCTTTATTGCACAGAGATATAAAGACGACGGAGCAGTGATCAGATACGTGGAGATAGAAAAAATATACAGACTGGATACTTTCCTGGATGAAAAAGAGATCATGACAGGCGCAGGCGAAAAGATGATCATAACTGAGATCGCAAGGACTTACCTGGAAAAAGGAAAAAGGCCACAGACAGATTATCATAAATTTAGTTCTTACTCCGGAGAATTCTGGGATGACTGCAATTTGTGCGGAATGAACAACATTTCGATTAAAGCAGCAAAGATATATCCGGAAAGCTACAAAGAACTCCGGACCACATTCCTGAGATATTCGGCAGCAGAGATGTATGGAAAACATAAGACCATGTACAACCTGAAAGAATACCTCGAAAGATATATCCAATGGCCGCAGATAGAGATGTTTGTGAAAATGGGATTACATCATATAGCGGAATCCATAGTAGAGGGCTACTGCGGGATCATAGCAGACAAGGATGCCATAAAGCCGGAATGTTTTCTTGGAATCTATAAAAGAAGGCTCAGGGACCTGAAGACCTTGCAGGGAAACCCTGACTATCTGAAAGTGTGGCAGATGGAGAAACGGATGGGACTCCACGTGACAGTACAGGAAAGCATATTCCTTGCGGAAAGCCAGGTACGGCAGAGCGATCTGGAAGAAATATTGAAATATACCACAGTAGCAAAGTTCATGCACCGGATAGAGCAATATTCCGGATGCGGGATCCCGGATACTATGCAGGAACCCATGTGCGGAAGGGCGGCAGGTGCCGTAAGCGGTGTAACCCGCACTTATGTGGATTATCTGCATATGAGGATACAGAGAGGGTACGATCTGCATAACCAGATTTTCCTTTTTCCGAGAGATCTGAGGCTTGCCCATGACCAGATGGTCGTTGAGACAAATGTGGAAGAGATCCGCAAGAGAGAACAGACAGTAAGCGAAAAATATCCGGACATCCGAAAAAACTACAGGAGTCTGAGAAACCAATATTTTTACGAAGACGAGGATTATCTGATACGGCCGGCAAGATCAGCAGAAGAGATCGTTGCAGAAGGAAGGATCCTCCATCATTGTGTCGGTGGGGACAGCTATCTGAATAAGCATAACACCGGCCGGAGTACGATCCTTTTCCTGCGTTCGAAGTCAGCGCCGGAAACACCGTATATCACAATAGAGATCTGTGGGACAAAGATATTACAGTGGTATGGGATCCGGGATACAAAGCCGGATGAAATCAGGATAGAAAGGCATCTGAGAAGATACATAAAAGCATTAGAGGAAAAAGATCAGATAAAGTCAGTGACCGCATAAGGAGGAAAGCATGGAATATGTACAGCTGAGCATGGATGAATACATCCAGAGTAAAAACGACATCAAAAATAATCTTGGAGGTATAGTAAAGAGTTTTGTCCGGATCGGATGGCAGCTGAGCAGGATCGACCGGTCAGGCGCTTATAAGAACGATGGATACAGTACGATCGCGGAATTTGCGGCAGCAGAATATGGGATGACCAGGACAGGTGTAAGCCGTTTTATGAACGTATACGAAACATATTCTGCAGATGGGGATACACCGGAATTGAAAGAACAGTACCGGGAATTTAAGTTCTCGCAGCTGACCGAACTCCTGCAGGTACAGGAAGCAGACCGGCAGATGTTCACGCCGGAAGTGAAAAGGGAGGATATCAGAGAATTCCAGAGGTTTGAAAAAGAAAATGAAGCAGATCCGGCCCGGCTGCTTGACTGGAAGGATGCAAAAAGCCCGGAAGAAAAGCTGAAAGCAACGATACAGGAGTTTTGCAGGGAAAATAAAGATATCCTCAACGCAGTGTACAGCTCGATCACGGAACCAAAAGACCTGGCAGAGATGATCAGCCCGTCCGGCAGCAGGAGTTACCGGAAAGGCACTGTGTATCTGATGTTTTACGAGGAAACAAAAGGGATCATGGTCAAGGTGTTCGGAGAGACACCGGTGGATATCACATATCGATATTTTCTCGATGTTGTGCACAGCCTGTTCGATGAGTACGATGCAGGGGCACATACCTGGGAGAAATGCTTCGGGGTACTGCCGGACGAGGGAACAACAGCCCAGAAGCAGGAAGAACCTGTGGAACCGAAAATGCCAGAGCATAGCGGTAAAAACATCGGGAATGTACATGAGGATATTTCGGCGGAGAAGGTGATGGAAAAACCAGAGATTGCGCCGGCGCAACAGGAAGAACAGATCCCTGGACAGGACAGTATCGATCAGCATCCGGAATATATGCCGGAACCGGTGCAAGAACCAGATATCCCGAAGAAACTAGAAGATTCTGTACCGGGGATCCATAAAGAAGAACAGAAGTCCGACCCAGTACCGGAAAACAATGAAACTATTCCGGAAGCTATTCCGGAAAAAGCAATAAGCCGGAAAGAATATCTTGAAACGCTCACATTATACGGCTGGGCGGATTACGTGGCAGCAGCAATGCGGACCTTTGGAAGCATACCATTCTCCAGGTTACGAGAGATCAGCTTCTGGGAAGAATGGCTGTATGGAAAAGTGGACAAAAAAGGACGTCCATGGATTGAGTAAAGGGTGTTTTTGAAAATCCAAATATATCACAACTACATAAGGGGAGGCCCTGACCTCCCCGGAAAGGGGCAGAAATGTTATTTCCAAAACAGAAAAGTAAGAAAAAGAGAATGCGCCATCCGGCCAGTATTCTACATGATAAAAACAGCAGGACCTGTTATCTCTGCGTAACACTCCACGACAACTGGAACGAACACAGGATCCTGGATGAGCACCATATATTCGGAGGGCCGAACCGGAAGAACTCCGAGGAATATGGCCTGAAAGTATACTTGTGTCATGACCATCACATCTACGGTCCGGAAGCAGTGCACAACAACGCCTGGATCCGCCACGAATTACAGCGGACAGCACAGAGACTATTTGAAAAGCAACACAGTCACAAAGAGTTCATGGAGATATTCGGCCGGAACTATCTGGATCCGGTAGAGATAGGGGAGTATGAACAAAAAGGAGAAAACAATGGAAAACACATATAAAACCTGTATCAATAACGATGATGGTCTTTGTGACCGCAAGGGAATCCTTGTAGAAGACGAAGATTCATGCGAGCATCACTGGGCAGCAGGAAAGAAGATCAGAATGAAAAGACATGAGAAGAAGATGGACATCACGCCAGAGCTGGCACTGGCAGCATATAACACATTGATCCAGTTCTGCAGAGGGCAGCCGGCAAGCGCAGATGGGACATGCGACAACTGTATATTGTACCAGCACTGCCCAGGTGCAACAGATCTTCTTCCGGAAGACTGGGCAACACTGAGATATCCATACCTGGAAGACAACACAATTTACTATCTGAGAGATGGGAAGGTGCAGCAGAACGTATTTGCCAGGCGTGAGGACGCAGAGAAACGGCTCAAAGAGATGAAAGAAGGGATAAGATGACTTACAGAAACAGTGAAGGATACCCGAATCCGACAGAAGGAGAAGCCATAAGACGTGCAGGACACATGCCGACACGGATCTGGAACATATACCAGGCTTTAAATTCTGTGGCAGGTTTACATGGGCTTGAGATCATGGGACTGAAAGACAAAAAGACAGGAAAGAAATGGCCGAAATAAGGAGGTGAAACAGCTTGTGGGTGATATTTCTGGGATCCGGTATGGTGTTCGGAATTGCTGCTTTGATAATGGTTTGGGTAGGCAACAGAGTGATCTTGTCGATCAAGAGGCAGCAGAAGAAATTTGAAATTGAAGATGAGACTTACCAAAAAATGAAAAAAGCGATTAAAGAAAAGGAGATAAAAGATGAAAAGTAAAATTATTATTGGAATCATTGCAGCAGTAGCGGTAGCAGGCGGAGCTTTCACAGTGTCACAGGTTAAGTTTATTGGTACCGGAAAAGTTGGCATCGTATACAATTATAAAGACGGAGTAAAGGATACAGTGCTCACACCAGGAGCACATTTTATAGCACCAATGAACAAAGTGAAAGAATTTAGTACCAGCAATGAAATCCTTGTTCTCACGAAAGATAAAAGAGAAGGCAGCAAGGAAGATGACTCCTTCAAAGTAGCCACATCTGACGATGCCAGTATTGCAGTGTCATTCCAGATGAGTTACAGGTATGATCCGGACACGGTGATTGATACATACAAGAAATTCAAAGGCATGGACGGAAATGATATTGTTGAGAATCGCGTAAAAACCGTTCTGAAATCCAAGATCTCCGAAGTAACAACAGATTATTCCATGATGGATATCTATTCCGGGAACAGATCCGAACTGAATAATGCCATCACGGAATATCTTAACAAGGATTTTCACAAAAAGTATGGCATTGAAGTTCTGGACGCTTCTATCGTGGATGTGCATCCGGATAAAAAGCTGAAACAGGCAATTGATAATCGTGTTACCGCCCTGCAGGAAAAACAGCAGGCGCAGGCAGAACAGGAAAAAGTAAAAGTCCAGAAGGAGACAGAAAAGCTCCAGGCAGAAGCGGATGCCCAGATTGAATTGACCAAGGCTGAAGCAGATGCAAAGAAAGCCAAGGTCAAGGCAGCAGCTGAAGCTGAGAACACAAAGATTAAGGCAAAAGCACAGGCAGAGGCGAATAAAGAACTCAGTGCATCCATCACGGACGAGCTGATCAAGATGAAGGAGGCAGAAGCTCACTACAAAAACGGCTGGGTTACAGTCCAGGGAGCCGATGCCGTGATCGCGGATAAATAAAAGAAATAGAGAAAGCCGGGAGCATACACGTTCCCGGCTAAAAGCATCGAAAGGGGAGGATACCAGTGGAAACAGAAATCCAGAAAGAAAACGAAGAGAAAAAAGAATATCTGAAATCCTATCGAAGAGCAGTGAAGAGAGAAAAAGATATCCTTGACGAGATCCAGAGACTGAGGGCAGACAAGATGTTCCCTTCCGTGGCCAATGACGGGATGCCAAAAGGCAGCAACCAGTCCGATCTGTCAGACTACATAGCTATTCTGGATGAGCAGATCGAGCTTCTGAAAGCAGAACGGCTGGAAAAAGCCAGATGTTATCAGAAGATTGAGAGACAGATCAAACAGATGGAAAATGAGGATGAACAGGAAGTGCTGAGACTGAGATATATAACAGGACTGAAATGGGAGGAAGTAGCTGTACGAATGAGTTATAGCTGGAAACATATACACAGAATTCATTCATCAGCTCTCTGTAATTTCAATATGACATAGAATGACACACTTTATCTGTGTTATTATTACAATGGATTTCAGGAAAAATAAATGAAATCCTCCTTTCGCAAATTCCACTGTCAACCCACAGACAGTGGTTTCGGAACGTAGCTCAGGTGGAAGAGCGCACTACAAAAGTGAGGTCGCAGGTTCGAATCCTGCCATTCCGATCAGATATACTCATATCTGGCCAATAGCACACCTCTGTAAAGCATCTGACATTATGTTAGGTGCTTTTATGATATTACTTGACATATGGTACACCATATAGTATAATATAAATATAAGGAGGTGAGAAACAGATGAGTAACAAGAACCGGAAGCATCCGGAAAAGAAAAAGTCCGATATCGACTTAAAGAGCTGGCTACTCGGAGCGATAACGGACTTGGTCATCGGAATCATCCTACTGATTCTCGATAAGCTATTAAATTAGCAGAGAGGGGCGAAAGCCCTTCTCTTAAACAAAATATAACACAATAACTCATCTGTGTAAAGTATGCTGTGGAAACTGGGAATATTCTTTGTAGCGATCGGTTTAGCCAAATTGGTGTATTATCTCATCCAGAAACGGAGGGATAACAGTGCCAACAGGTAATCCGAAGCCACAGACGGTAGCGTCAAAGAAATATCAGGACAAAGCCGGATGGATATCAAAGAGCTATAAACTGAAACGGGATATAGCAGAACAATACGCCGAAGCCTGCAGGAAAGCAAACGTCAGCCAGGCAGGACAACTAATGAAGATGATGAAAGAATTTACAGACAAAATGAACGAAGAGCACTCGGAATGATCCGGGTGCTCTTTGCTGTTGAAGAAGAATGACAGAACAGGAAAAAGAATTTACACGCTGGTGCGTACAGAATGATATACACAAATTCTATACGTGGACACGATGGAAACAGATCCGGAAGCAGGTATTGAAGATGGATCACAGTGAGTGTCAGAGATGCAGAGAACATCACAAATACACACCGGCAACGACCGTGCATCACGTGAACTACGTGAGGAAACATCCGGATATGGCACTGGACATATGGTATGAGTGGCACGGGATACAAAAGAGGAACCTTGTGAGTCTTTGTCACGACTGTCATGAGGCAGTGCATGGCTACAGGAAGCCGAAAAGCCAGCAGAAACCACTGACTGAGGAAAGATGGGACTGATCCCCCCCCCGGTCAGAAAATCGCGATTTTTGGCGGCCGGCCGGAGACCGGTGGGAGGCCTCGACAAATCCGGGAAAAGTCGCGCATGATAAAAAAATAAAAAATAGGGGTGAAAAAATGGCCGAAAAAAAAGCGGATATATTAGAAAGCTTAAAAGAGCAATTACGGAAAAAACAGGCAGATATATCTGTATTTAATGACCTTTTAGACGACTATATGACCCTCTATGATGTCAAAAAGAAGCTGAAAGCCGATATCAAGAAGCGCGGTGTGACATACGAAACAATGTCCGCAAGCGGCAAGGCGAAAATCGTGAAACAGAATCAATCTGTCAAGGACCTCGTGGCCGTAAACAAACAGATGCTTATGATACTGGACAAGCTGGAACTGACAACAAAAGAAACGATCAAGGGGGATGATGATGAGGAATTGTGATCCACGTATTGAGGTGTTCATGGAGGCCGTCGAGGCTGAGAAGATCAGGACTTCCAGGGATGTCAAAGCACTGGTATCACATGTTCGAAAGTGTTTTGAAACTGAAGACATATATGTAGACAGTGAGCAGCTAACGAAATACATTGGGATTGCTAAGTATTTTCCATTCGAAACGCTGTTTCCCTGGCAGATCTTTGTAGTAGGACTACATGATTGTACATATTGGAGAGTGTCGAAAACACCGCGCTGGCCGGATCTGTTTTGTATGTTAGGTCGAGGAGCCGGAAAAGATGGCACGATTGCCTGGGAAGCTGCCTGTCTGGTGAGTCCATACAACGGAATCCGCGCATATGACGTTGATATATGTGCAAATAACGAAGACCAGGCACTAAGACCCGTCAAAGATGTGGTGGAAGCTCTTGAAACGCCTGAACACACGAAAAAACTAAAAAAATTTTATTACTGGACATCTGAAAAGGTGATAGGAACAGAAACGAAATCAACGATTCTGGGACGTACAAACAATCCGTCAGGAAAGGATGGTATGAGATCTGGGATGGTGGTATTTAACGAGATCCACCAGTATCAGGACTATAAGAACATTGAAGTGTTCACAACCGGACTGGGGAAGAAACCGCATCCGCGCCGGTCCTACTACACTACCCAGGGAGATATAAGAGAAGGACCGCTTGACGATATGCTTGGAACAGCGGCAGATATTCTTTTTGATGATCTTCCGGACAATGGTATGCTGCCATTTATCTGCAGATTGGACAGTAAAAAAGAAGTATACGACGAAAAGAACTGGGAAAAAGCAAACCCGTCCTTGCCATATCTCCCAACATTAATGGGAGAAATGCGAAAAGAGTACAACGACTGGTTAGCGCATCCTGATCGTCTCACTGCATTTATGACAAAGAGAATGAATATCCCAAGCGGATCCACAGACATAAAAGTATGTTCGTATGAGAAAATAAAGCTCACGAACAGAGAAATACCGGATCTGTCAGGGTGGACATGCACCTGCGGGATTGACTTCTCGAAGATTACGGATCTTGTTTCTGTAAATCTGCATTTCAGAGACGCGAATATCCGGTATGACATCAATCATTCCTGGCTGTGTAAGCAGTCAAAGGATATTGTCAGAATAAAAGCTCCGCTTACGGAGTGGGAAAAGAAAGGACTGCTGACTGTAATAGATGATGTCGAGATACATCCGGAAGTTATAGTAAATTATATTCAAGAAGCAATGACCAGATACTGCATCAAAGCGATTGCGATTGATGATTTTCGATATGCCTTACTGGCAGCAGCCCTCCGCGAGATCGGGTTCGATGCAAAGATTTATAAAAATCTAAAGCTAGTACGTCCCTCGGACATAATGAGAGTAGCAACAGTGATCGACAGCTGTTTTGCAAACGATTATTTCGTTTGGGGCGATAATCCGGTGCTCCGGTGGGCAACAAATAACACAAAGATGATTCCCTATGGCAGAAATCTAGGAAAAAAGGATGATGCAGACATAGGGAATTTTGTTTACGGAAAAATCGAAGCAAAGAGCAGAAAGACGGACCCGTTCATGGCGCTTGTAGCATCAATGACCATAGAGGATATGATTCCGTATGCACAGAACACGGCAGTTCCGGACATCGGAGTGATCACATATTGAGAGGAGGTGAGAGAAAAATGGGATTTTCATTCAGGAATCTGATCAGAGGAAAGCCGGAACCGGAACAGTCTGAAAATAACATTACGTTTGAAATTGCAGACAGCCCGATCGAGAGTATGATGACAGAAATTTATCTGAGAGAGCTGGCTTTTCAGCGGGCAATTCAGATTCTTGCAAAAATGCTTGGAAAATGTGAGATCCGGACATTTCTGAACAATGAAGAGATTTTTCGGGATGAATACTATTCCTGGAACTACGAGCCAAACCGGAATCAAAATAAACAACAGTTCTTTGACAAACTTGTTGAAAAAATGTTCCGGAATGGAGAAGCGTTGATCGTATCCGGCATAGATGGACAGCTCTATGTTGCGGATGTTTTCTGCACGACCAGGAGCGCCCTGTATGGCAACACATACAGCCAGGTTACCGTTGATGACTATACTTTTCAGCGCACATTCCGCTCTACGGATGTAATGTATATCAGACCAAACTGGAAGAACGTAAATACAGTTCTGAAAGGATTGTATGGATCTTATGCAAGACTGATCCAGTATGGAGCAAAAAGCTTTCTACAGTCGCACGGTTCAAAAGGCATACTGAACATCTCATCAATAGCATCGAACGCAAAAAACTTTGATGAAACCTTAAAAAAACTGTTGAATGAGTACTTCAAGACGTTTTTTGAGAGCGAGAATGCAGTACTGCCAATATTCGACGGATATACGTTCACGGAAACGAATCGGTCAAAAAACTACAATGAAACAACAACCAGGGATATCAAAGCCATGTACGATGATGTGTTTGATTTTACGGCACGTGCGATCGGAATTCCACCATCAATCTTAAAAGGTGATGTGCAGGATAACAGTAAGGCTATGGATGAACTGTTGACCGTGGCACTGGATCCACTTGCAGGCACACTGGAAAGTGAGATCAACCGAAAAAAATACGGGAAAGCAGTTCTGAAGGGCAGCAGATGTATGGTGGATACCTCACATATCAAGCATGTTGATGTTTTCGGCAATGCGGCAAACATTGACAAGCTGGTACAGTCTGGAACTCATACGATCAATATGATCCTGCGCGCCATGGGACAGCCACAGGTCAACGAAGAATGGGCGGACCAGCATTTCATTACAAAGAATTACAGCACAGTACAGGGAGTCCTGGACAGCTTAGAGGGAGGTGAAAACAATGTCAAAGATGAAAAAAACACAGAATAAAACAAATTTCTGCTTTCAGCAAGCGAAAGATCCAGCAGTCCATCTTCTGTACATCTATGACGATGTGACAGCTTATGGTGACTGGAACTGGAACACGTGGGAATATGAGGAGAGCGAGACGTCCGCAAAATATTTCCGCGACCAGCTGGCAGCAATTCCAGCGGACCACACTATTGAATTACATATAAATTCGAATGGCGGATCCGTAAAAGAAGGAGTAACGATCTACAATCTGTTAAAGCAGTCTGGAAGTAGAGTGAAAGGAATCGTGGATGGTGTTGCGTACTCTGTTGCGTTCGTGATACTGCAGGCCTGTGATGAAAGAATCATGGGTGTAGGAACAACAGCGCTGATTCATGAGCCGTGGGTGACAGCTTCCGGAAATGCAAGGGAACTGAGAAAGATGGCGGATGACCTTGATGTACTTACGGCCAGCAACAGGAAGATCTTTCTTGAGCGTTCCAGTCTGGAAGAACAGCAGCTGATGGACATGATGGAAGCGGAAACATTTCTGACACCGGATGACTGTTTGCAGTATGGCCTGATCGACAAGGTGGAAGATTATGGGCATGCACAGAACGGAGCCACTGTGGAAGAGATGCAGAAACGTCTGCAGGAAGTTATGCAACACATGAAAGAAACAAAGTCTTTCAGAGAACAGCTGGAGCTTATGCAGAACGGAAAAAAACCAGATACCAAAAAGAGTACAAAGAAACCGGAACAGAAAAATACGCTGCAGGGATTTCTGCAGGGATTCAGAAAAGGAGAATAGAGATGAAAAACAAAGACCTTATGGCACTGAAAAGAGGCGAGATCCTTAATAAAATGACCGCGGCTATTGCGGAGAACAATTCGGAAGCATATTCCGAGGCATTCATGGAACTTTGCCAGGAGATTGAACAGAACGTCCTTGAGCAGGCACAGGAATTGATCAACCAGGCTGATTCTAACGTGCTTACACAGAGAGGTGTAAGACAGCTTACAAGTAAAGAACGGGAATACTACGAAAAAGTTATTGACGCAATGAAGTCTTCGGATCCGAAGCAGGCGCTTAATAATATTGACACGGTATTTCCAGAAACGATCATTGATTCTGTCTTTGATGAACTTACGACAAATCATCCATTGATCTCACGACTGGACGCAACAACAGTAACCGGTCTTACGAGAATGATGATGAATACAAACGGCGAGCAGAAAGCAGCATGGGGCAAGCTTACCGCAAAGATCATCGAGGAGCTGACATCTGGATTCAAGGAAGTAGATGTAACCCAGGACAAGCTGAGTGCTTTTCTGCCGGTATCAAAAGCTATGCTGGATTTAGGACCTGCATGGCTGGATAACTATGTGCGCCAGGTACTCACAGAAGCTCTCGCAAACGGTCTGGAGTATGGAATTGTCAATGGTACCGGAAAAGATATGCCGATCGGAATGGCAAGACAGGTTGGAGATGGCGTGAATGTTGTTTCTGGAGAATATCCAGCAAAAGAGCCAATCAAAATGACCGCTCTGAATATGATCCAGCTCGGAAATGTAACTTCTATCATGGCAAGAAACAGCAAAGGACAGGCGAGAACGGTCAGCGACCTGATCTTACTTGTGAACCCGGTAGATTATTGGAAGAGGATTCTTCCGGCTACACGCGCGATGTCTCCGGATGGGGTATATGTATCAACAGTTCCGATCCCAGTAGAAATTATCCAGTCTGCAGCAGTAAAGGAAGGCACTGCAGTGTATGGAATGGCCAGCAAATACTTCCTTGGTGTTGGAATGGCAAAGAATGGAAAGATTGAGTATTCTGATGAATACAGATTCCTGGAAGACGAAAGAGTATACCTGATTAAGATGTACGCACATGGATTTGCTATGGACAACAACGCATTCGTAGTTCTCGATATCAAGGACCTGCAGCCGGTTCGCTTCGAAGTCGTAAACAAAGAAGAAAATCACGTAGACAATGCATTTCTGTCTGATCTGAGAATTGGCGGACTGTCTCTTGCACCGAAATTTGACGCAAATACAGAGACATACACCGCAAAGACATCTGCGGCAACAAATACAATCACAGCATTTCCGGAAGCCGGAACAGCAGCTATCGAAATTACGGTAGGTGAAGCGAAAGTCACAAATGGTGGAAAAGCAACCTGGAATTCTGGAGCGAACACTGTAAAGGTCAAAGTGACTGACGGAGCACTGACAAAGACTTATACAGTAACAGTGACAAAGGAGTGATCACATGGCAGCCATGACGGAAGATCAGGAACTGCAGGTACTGGAAGAACTCAAGAACTATCTGGATATTACGTGGGATGATCCGGGAGTAAAAAAGAAACTCCTGGGTATGATCCGAAGAGGCATGGTTGCCATTTCTGAAAAAGTAGGGAAGTGTGATTTCCTGGGGGAGACCCAGGAAAAAACGCTCCTTTTTCAGCTTGTGATGTACGAATATTCCGGAGAACTCAAACAGTTCTGGTTAAACTACAAAGATGAGATCATCGGCCTGCAGGTGGTAAAGAAAGTGGAAGAATATGCCGAGAGCAAAACGTAAGAATTTCGAAACCTTTTCTGATGGAATCTTAAGTATCTGCGAAACAAAAGAAAGAACGCTTGTACGTACAAAAATGCAGGGTGTCCGATTCGGACACAGGACTATCGGGGAGAGACGATATTTTGATGCACAGACCGCCGGGAATAATCTGTCTAGACTTGTCAGCATTCCGGCAGCAGTGCAGTCAGAAAAACGGATAGAAACACTTGATGTTGTGATACTGGACTCTCAAAAAAACGATACAGATCCGGCACAGTATAAAATTGTGCAGATTCAGGAAAAGCTTGACACCATGCCGCCGGTCCTCTATTTATCACTTGAAAAGATCGTACAGGTGTATAAAGACAGGAGAATCGATCGTGAGTAATAGCATAAAGATTGACAATCTTGCCGATGAAATCAACGGCCTGATCGCCAATTACGGAAAACACTGTACGGAAGTGACAAAAGAATGTGTGACCAAAGTTGCTGGAAACACATTGAAAAAGATAAAAAAGAATTCCCCGGTAAAAACCGGAAAATACAAAAAAGGCTGGCGGAAAACAGTAGTAAAAGAGAATTCTACAAGTCTGGTTATAACTGTACATGACGCAAAGTATTCCTTGGTACATCTCTTGGAGAAAGGACACCAAAAAAGAGGCGGGGGACGAGTTCCGGCAATCAAGCATGTAGAACCTGCAGAGCAGGCGGCTATCGCAGAACTGGAAAAGGAGATTATGTCAAGACTATGATGTCGAAAGAACAGATTGAAAATATGTTGGATGAGGTGGGACTGCCTTATGAGTATGATCATTTTACAACTCATAACTGGATAGAGCCGCCTTTTTTAGTGTGGCGTATATCAGAAAGTGATAACTTTTTTTCAGATGGAATCGTCTATGCAAAGATAGATAGTTTGGATATTGAACTGTATTCAGATCAGAAAGACTGGGAAAACGAAAAGAAGATAGAAGATGTTTTGGAAAAATACGGAATTACATACCAAAAAACAGCGGAATATCTTGAGTCAGAAAAAATGTATGAAGTCTTATATGAAATGGAGGTATAACGATGGGAAACAAAGACAATAAAGTCAAATATAACATCAAAAACGCACATTACGCTCTGCAGAAAGAGAGCGACGACGGAACGATCACATTTGATACACCAAAACCGATTCCGGGTTCCGTATCAGTGTCATTTGATGCAAACGGTGATATTAATCCGTTTTATGCGGATGGGATCCAGTACTATGTATCTGCTTCAAACAATGGATACGAGGGAGATGCAGAATTCGCACTGATTCCGGATTCCTTCAGACAGGATGTTCTTAAAGAAAAGAAGGATGAAAAAAGTGTACTGCACGAGGTCAGCGATTCTACAGATTCAGTTAAATTTGCATTCCTGTTTGAGTTTGACGGAGACCAGAAAGCAATCAGAAGAGTGCTGTACAACTGTACGGCAACCAGACCTTCGATTGAATCAAGCACGAAAGAAGAAAATATCGAACCTGGCACAGAGAAGATCACGATCAATAACGCACCACTTCCAAATGGTCGCGTAAAAGCACAGACAACAGTTGACACGGACAAAACCATATACGATGGCTGGTACAAAACTGTATATTATCCGGAAAATATTACTGCAGCCACGCAGTCTTTAAACACAGGAGACCCAGTAGAGTAGGAGAATAAATATGCTGACTAAAAATATAGAAATCGATGGAAAAGATGTTGTTTTTGCAGCTTCTGCCGCCATCCCGCGGATTTACCGGATTCAGTTTAAGAGAGATATCTTTCAGGATATGGCAAAAATTGAAAAGTCCGTGAAAAAATCACAGGATAAGCAGAAGAAGAAGAAGCAAGTGTCCGAATCGGACATCCCTATTGAAGATTTGGAGATGTTTGAGAATGTTGCATTTGTGATGGCAAAACATGCGGCACAGAAAAAAGGACAGGATTTTCCGGATAATGTGTATGACTGGCTGGATCAGTTCAATACTTTCTCTATTTACACAATCCTTCCGGAGATAGTAAAACTCTGGAACCTGAACCAGCAGACACAGGTTGAGTCAAAAAAAAACTTAGACCAAGTAGCCGGGATATGACCACACCTCTGTTTCTTCTGAGATGTGTACAGACCGGAATATCTATCCAGGACCTTGACCTGCTCACGGTGGGCCTTGTCCTGGATATCTTTACGGAAAGAGTTAACGATGACTACAAATGGCCCAAGATGGCTACGCAGGAAGATTTTGATAAATTTTAGGAGGTGTACCGCATGGGAAAAGGACGTAACATAAAAGGCTTAACAGTTCAGATCGGCGGTGATACCACCGGTCTACAGAATGCCCTTAAAAATGTTAATACGCAGATAAGAACTACACAATCCGAACTGCGGGACATCAACAATCTGTTAAAACTGGATCCGACAAACACAGAGCTTCTGTCCCAGAAACAGAAAGCACTTTCTGACGAGATCAACAGCACAAAAGAAAAACTGGAAAATTTAAAAACTGCAGAGCAGCAGGTTCAACAGCAGTTTGCAGAGGGAAAGATTTCTCAGGAACAGTACGATGCTTTGAAAAGAGAGATTATCGATACGGAGCAAAGTTTGAAATCACTTGAAGATACAGTTGGATCCGGATCCTCAAAGTTGTCACAGCTTTCAGAAGTAACCGGCCAGATTGGAGAAAAGGCAGAAGCGGCAGGGAACAAGATGCTTCCTGTAACGGCAGCGGTGGCCGGCATCGGGACGGCGGCAGTTAAGACTGCAGCAGACTTCGACAGTTCAATGTCGAACGTGGCGGCTATATCAGGATCCTCAGCAGAAGACATGGACAAACTCCGGGAGCGCGCAAGGGAAATGGGTGCCTCAACGAAGTTCTCCGCCCAGGAAGCTGGAGATGCTATGGGATATATGGCTATGGCTGGCTGGAATGCCCAGCAGATGTATGACGGCCTTCCTGGAATCATGAATCTTGCGGCAGCATCCGGGGAAGATCTTGCGACGACTTCCGATATTGTTACGGATGCATTGACGGCATTCGGAATGAAAGCGGAAGACAGCTCACATTTTGCAGACGTACTGGCTAAGGCATCGTCGAGCGCAAATACTAATGTCTCAATGATGGGAGAAACTTTTAAATACATTGCACCGGTAGCGGGATCTCTTGGATACAATGCTGAAGATGCGGCAGTGGCCATTGGACTTATGGCAAATTCCGGAATCAAAGCATCATCTGCAGGAACACAGCTCAGATCATCCCTGACGAACATGATCAAACCATCAAAGGATGTTGGAGATGCCATGGAAAAATGGGGATTTTACGCTACAGAAGCCGCAACCACTGTGGATCAGGCAAAAGTAGATCAACAGATGCTCAGAGTTCAGAAAGCATCGCTGGCAGCGGACAAAGCGCAACAGGCTTATAATGCTGCTGTATCAAAGTATGGTTCCGAATCAATAGAAGCTTCCAATGCGGCATCTACGCTATCAATAAAACAGACAGAACTTACCAGTGCAAATGAAGCATTGACACAGTTACAGCAAGGCACAACAGAAAATGTACGATTGTATAATAAAGCGTTACAAAACGAAGACGGATCCATGAAGTCACTGAGAGAAACAATGGATTTCCTCCGAAAAACAATGGGAGGAATGAGCGAAGCAGAACAGACACAAGCCGCGACCGCAATCTTCGGCAAGGAGGCTATGAGCGGCATGCTCGCTATCATCAATGCTTCAGACGATGATTATAATAAACTTATCAAAAACATTGATAACTGCGATGGGGCAGCTGAAACAATGGCTGAAACCATGCAGGATAATCTGTCCGGACAGATCACCACACTAAAGAGTGCCTTGCAGGAACTTGCTATAGCATTTGGAGAAATTTTGATGCCATATATCCGGAAGACAGTAACCGTAATACAGGGATTTGTAGGAAAACTTAACGGGATGAGTGACGGACAGAAAAAAGTGGTTGCAACAGTAGCACTTGTGGTGGCGGCACTGGGACCAATGCTGATTATGATTGGCAAAGTTGCCACTGGGATTTCTGCAATTACCGGCCTGATGTCAAAAGCAAAGACTATTGGAACTATGGCTGGCATGATTGGAAAACTTAAAGGAGCCTTTACAGGCCTTTTTTCTGCCGTGGTAGCAAATCCAGTAGTATTTGTGATTGCCGGAATTGTAGCAGCACTAATCCTTCTATATACAAAGTGTCAATGGTTTCGGGATGGAGTGAATGCTGTAGTACAGAAAATTGCAGACTTTTGCACGACGACAATCCCACAGGCGTGGAATAATCTGGTGACATTTTTTGAAGGAATCCCGGAATGGTGGGCTGGAATCTGGAACCAGATTTCGGATTTTTTCACAAACGCATGGAATACGATCATGCAGAATCCTGTAGTGCAAGAAACTATAGGAACTATAACAGGTCTCTGGCAGACCGGAGTTAATACAGTTCAGTCAATCTGGAGCGGACTTGTTGATATCGCAAAAGGCGCATGGGAGCTTCTGAAAAACACGATTCTCGCACCGGTTCTATTGCTAATAGATCTTGTAACAGGAGACTTTGGCAAATTAAGCACGGATGCACAGGCCATCTGGAATAATATCAAAAATGCAGCAAGCCGGATCTGGACAGGAATCAAAACGGTTGTAACAACACTGATACAGGGGCTAAAAACGAATGTCTCAACACTATTCATTGGCATAAGAGATATAGCGAATGGAATTTGGGAATCTATTAAAGAAAAAGTTACGACTACAGCTGGAAAACTGAAGGATTCAGCTGTTGATGCGTTTAGAAGCATGGTATCAAACATTGGCACTGCCTTGTCCGGGTTAGGAACCGTAGTCGAGAATGGATTTCAGTCGGCAATTAACTTTATCGTTTCTCTTCCTGGGAAAGCATGGAACTGGGGCGTAGATTTCGTGAATGGAATCGCAAATGGAATCAGAAGCGCCATAGGAGCCGTGACAAGCGCTGCTTCGGACGTGGCAGGTAAGATTCGGTCTTTCCTTCATTTTTCTGTGCCAGATGAAGGACCTTTGACTGACTACGAAAGTTGGATGCCGGACTTTGTTCAGGGACTTGCCAAAAGCCTTGAGAACAGCCGGGGAATGATACAGAAAGCAGTACAGGGCCTTAGTAGTGACCTGATTGTATCTGCAAATGTAACAGGTGTTCAGACTGCCGGAACCACAAACGTAAATTTCTACGGAAATTATAAATTTGAAGATAAGCAGGATATTGACTACTTCATGAACCAGGCAGCACTGAGAATATCGAGGAAACGTTAATGATAGTAGATGGAAAAGATCTGACAAAGAAATATAAAGGAAAAATAAAATTTGGCCAGCAGACCATCCAGCCACGGCAGGTAAATACTTACACAGAGTGGCTGGATCATAATGCGGATCCGACCCGGTCATGGTCTCCTGAGACGCGTTTTTTCGAAGTGCAGATAGAAATGATCGTATCCGGGAACACTAAAACAGAGGCAGAGTTGCGAATCAGTGAGGCAGTTAATGACTTTGTGACCGGAAGTGTGATCAGACTGGACAATGTTGATATAAATATCGGTGCAGAAGTTACTGATATTGAAAAAGAGTTCATAAAAAGATGGGACTATAAAGTGACGGTAACAATGCAGGGGTGGGAAAAGAGTACAGAGCAGATCACAGTTGCGGTGAATGGTACCGTACAGATTATTCTTGCCGAAGGAAATCTGACAACTCCTTGCGATATTGAAATCACTCCAAAAGCAGACATAGCACAGATTCAGTTGTTTGGCGCATTTTACGACCGGGTATCCGGATCCGATGAAGGAATAACTATCAAAAATCTGAAACAAGGGAAAAAGATAGTGATCAGTGGAGATGACTGTACGGTTCTCCAAGAGGGAAAAAATAAATTTTCAGAAACAGAGTTCTGGGAATTTCCACACCTGAGACCAGGGAACAATACGATTAATTGCACAAGTGATCAATGCGATATTGTTATTAAATACAAACCGCGATATATGTAAAGGAGAATTGAAATGAAATTTACAAATCAGAAGATTGAGAACATGCAGAACGTGCTTACGGTGATTGGAAACAAAGAAATTGATAATCCCGTTCTTGCACTTAAAATTGCAAGAAACAACTATAACCTTACGCAGGTATTAAATCCTGTTCTGAAAGTTAAAAACGATATCTTAAGAAAATATGGCGAAAAAGATGAAAAAGGCAAGATCGTCATGGACGAAGACGGAAGAATCCGGATTACAGATATCCCTAAATATAACGCAGAAATCACCACGTTGATGAATACGGAAACCGATGTGAATATTGAGCGCTTTTCAGAAGAGGAATTCAAGAAAATGAGTGCAACTCCAAATCAGCTTATGACTTTACTTGAAATAGCAAAATAATCATGAAAAAGCGGGGAGGATAACATGCTTAGAATTTTAGATAAAAATAAAGTCCCCGTGAAGGGTTTGCGGAAATACAGTGATTTGTGTATCGAAAACTCGATTGAGCTTGATGATAAGACACTTACGTTTTCAGTACCGTACAGAAATGTCAGATCAGCTATTGCGGTTGAAGGGTACATAGAAACAAAAGATGACCGATTTGTTGTTAAAGAAATCGAAAAAAGCAGTGAAGGAACAGCAACCATCACAGCACAGTTGGATTTAGAAAGCCTTGAAGGAAAACCATTCAGGGCATTTAAGTCAGAAGAGCAAACAATAAAAGCAACACTGCAGCTGGCATTTGCCGGAACCGGATGGACAGTTGGAGAATGTAGAATTTTAAAAAAAAGAACGCTGTCAATGGCAAATGTGTCCGCACTGGATGTCTTGAAACAGGCCTTAAAAACATATCGAGTCGAGATTAAGATTGATTCTAAAAAACAGAGCATCGATATATATCCAGAAGTCGGAAGCGACAAGGGAGTGTATTTTTCAGACCAGCTGAATCTTCGAAAGCTTACTGTACAGTATTCCACATATGATTTCTATACAGAAATAGAACCATACGGAAAAGATGGATTAACTATTGAAACAGTTAATTCAGGAAAGACTTATCTGGAAAATCATCAGTACAGCAGCAAGAAAAAACGCTGCATCTGGAAAGATGAGAGATATACGATCGCAGATTCATTAAAAGAAGATGCTGCAGCAAAACTGGCGGATATGAGCAAGCCGTATGTATCATACAGTGCGGATATTGTAGATTTATCGCGAAACTCTCAAAAGTATTCGATACTCCAGTACGAAATCGGTGATACGGTAACTCTGATCGATCACGTTACTGGAGAGAAAGAAAAGCAGCGCATTGTAAGCATGAAAATTTATCCGGAGGCGCCGGAAAAGAATAGCTGCACACTGGCGAATAAAGTTCTGACTTTTGACGAGTTAGCACAAAAGTATGAAGATACCGCAGATACGGTGGATAACATTACAAATGACAATGGCCAGGTCGATGGAGATGCAATCGATGGAATACATAGCAGGCAGATTGTCGATCTGGAAAACGGAATTATTGAATCAGCGTATATTAAAGATTTGAGTGTGAAATACCTGCAGGTGTCCGGAAAGATTACAGCTGTAGAAGGAGAGTTTGGAACACTAAAGGCGAATACGGCACAGTTCGAAGAAACTTATACGAAGAAACTAGAAGCTGTAGAGGCTGACATCAATACGCTCAGAACAACAGATCTGACCGCTGTGAATGCAAAGATCGATGTCCTGGACGGAAATTACGCGAACATCAAAACGCTTCTTTCCGGAGGAGCAGGAATAGGGGATCTGCAGAACATCCACTTGACCTCACAGAACGCAGTCATTGATTCGGCGCTGATCCGGTCTGCAGTGATACAGACGGTATCCGTAGCAGATCTTCTTGCCGGCACGATCTCAACGAATAAATTCCTGATAGCTTCCGATGACGGAGGTATCCGTATCCAGGGAGCAACACAGCAGTGGTCCGATACAGATGGTACAGTCCGGATGCAGGCCGGACGGGATGCAAATGGAGATTTCACTTTTTCTCTGTTTGACAAGACCGGAAAAGGAATCCTGATCGATTCAACAGGCGTTAAACCTGATGCAATTGCAGACGGCTTGATAGTCAACAAGATGGTCTCCGACAACGCCGCCATAGCCGGTTCCAAGCTGGATATCCCGTCTGTAGTGTCAGCAATCAACGACAGCTCACAGAGCATCAAGAGCAGCCGGATCTGGTTCGATGACCAGAATCAGTCGTTGAATCAGACGTATAGCCAGTTGAATCAGAACATGACAGAAATCCGTTCAACAGCCTCAGCGGCAGCCAGCAAGGCAGACGCAGCAAATGAGACAGCTGGAGCTGCTTCTAAGACAGCACAGCAGGCGTTATCCGTACTTTCGGGAATATCCACACTGGACGCCATTGGGGCCGCATTGAATAACGATGCACACGTGGTCCATACAAACACAGATGGCTCAGGCGGGGACTATAGCGACTGTTTCTCAAAAATGACGGTATATCTCGGAGATACGGATGTATCTGATGACAGCGTTTTCTCAGTATCTACATCTGCAGGTGTAACCGGACATTGGGATGATACAAGCAGGACATACTATGTTACAGCCATGAGTACCGACAACGGATATGTTGACATTGATGCGCTGTACGGCACAGGAGACCGATATCTGACTACACGAAAGGGTTTAAGACTTACAACCAGGTCCGGGAAATATATCCTTGTACAGTCCGGCGGAGCACACATCCGGAAGCGGTTCAGCATCAGCAAGGCACCGGATGGCAAGGTTGGCCTGTCTTACGACCTTCATAGCTCAACATTGGCTGTGAGAAAACAGAAGGACGGGAAAACGCTGATACCGGCATCTGTTACGTTCTCGGCAACGCAGAATGATAACGGCCTGGTCAGAAGCTATTCAGGAAGATACAGCATTCAGGAGACAGAAGACGGGACAACCTACACGCTTAAATATACTTCAGCGGATGACGAGATCCAGAAAATCTATACACCCTCAAACATGAACGTAAAAGCAGTCAGATGCACTCTTTTATCTGCAGGAGGGGTGTCCGAGTTGGACACACAGACAGTAATCATCCTTGCAGATGCAGAAGGCCTGACAGATGACATTAAAAAAGCTCAAGGAACTGCAGATCAGGCAAAAGAAGCTATTGTGGTAACAAATCAGAATGTAGCGAACATAGAGACGAGTATGGAAGGCTTCCGGACGGAGCTGTCTGAGACCACAACAGATCTCCACGGTCTGACAGATAACACGCTGCTCTATAATGTGAAATACCATGACAACAACGATGGCACGACCACCCTGAATGCGGTCGTGTACAAGAACGGAACGGATGTCACAAAAACATATCCGGACAGATGGTTCACCTGGAGCAGGAAGACAGAATCCGGAGAAAACTATATCGGATATGGATACAGCATTACGGTCAACAACTCCGACTACGAGTTTGGCGGCGTGTGCGTGGGAACATTCGCTACATATGACACTTTGAACCTTACGACAAGATCTGGAAAACAGCTTACAACCAGATCTGGCAACCACATAACAATCTGGAAGGAGAAATAAAAAATGGCAGATCAGAATATAACAGCGTTACCAGTTGCTACATCACCAACATCTTCGGACCAGCTCCTCTTGGTCGGAGCGACTGAAGAGAAGTTAATTGACTATGATAAGTTGGCAGATGCAATTCTCACAAAATTGACATCTAAGCAGTATACATTAGACCAGGGAACCAAGACACTTCCAGCCGCACTTAATGAATTAAATAGTAACACCTCAAAGCTTGCCTTGAAAGAAAACGTGACCGATATACAGGCTTTGATAAGCAAAGCTTCACCTGGCACGTACATTCTGTTCCACCTCTCTGGTACTAACTATACAGGGAATGATCTTCCTATTGATGCGACATATAAATATGGATCTGGAATTATTTTTTACCGTAATTCAAGTTCATGCAAAATCGTATTATTTCCGGAACGAACGAAGCCAGTCTGGAAAATGGCTGATTGGGAAAAATGGAAAGACTTCGTAAATAATACGGTCGATTAACGATAGATAATTCTTGGTCTTACTATAACTAATACTCAAACATTTTTATGTTTTTTAATTAATATAAGCTAAAACTCAAGAGCCTCTTCCCATTTAATTGATTTGTAAACAACACCTCTAGTATGGCAAAATGAGACCATAGGAGGTGCATTATTTTGACAAAAATCGAAAGTATACAATCAAAAATAATAGGAAGAATGCAGGATGTACTTACAAATGAACAGCTGCAGCGTCTTGAGAATGTTTTGGCAATAGAATTTCACGGGATAGAAGTACAGGAAGAGTGCACGCAGCTTGTCACGTCAGAGGTTCACTGGCAGAAAATCCTCAGGACCTTCATTGCCTCGAAGAGAATCGAGAACTGCAGTCCGGGAACACTGGAAAGGTATAATGACTGCGTGGTTAAGCTTGTTACGGCTCTAAATAAGAGACTGCAAGATATCACCACGAACGATATTCGGTACTATCTTGCGGTATACCAGGAACAGAGAAAGATATCAATGTCTTATCTTGATACGATCAGACGGTACCTGAGTAGCTTTTTCGCCTGGGTATCAGACGAAGGCTACATAAGCAGGAACCCTATGCGACGCCTTAAGAAGATTAAGGTACCAAGAATGATTAAGAAACCCTTTACGCAGGCTGAAATGGAGCATCTGCGCTGTAATGCAGAATGCCAGAGAGATATAGCTATAATGGCGTTCTTGTACAGCACAGCGGCCAGAATTGGGGAGGTTGTGAGATTGAACCGGAAAGATATTGACTGGGGAAATAAAGAGGTGATTATATACGGGGAAAAGGGCAAGAAAGAGAGAAGAGTATACCTGACAGATGACTGTGCGTATCATCTGCACAAATATCTGCTTTCACGGGATGATACTAATCCGGCCTTGTTTGTCTCGAACAAGAAACCACACACCCGCCTGGGGAAGCAGGCAATCCAGTCCATGTTGCGAACCCTCGGACAGAAGACAGAAATCCATGCTCACCCACACAAGTTCAGGAGAACACTGTTGACCGATGCCGGAAACCGAGGAATCCCACTACAGGAGATCCAGATGTACGCCGGACATCAGAAGCCTGACACAACAATGATGTATGTGACGGTGAGCGAAGAAAATGTTCGGGCATCGTTCAGGCGATATATAGCCTGAATTGTTCTAAAAAATATGATCTTTTGAAGCTGGCAGAAATGGCAGCTTTTTTGTGATACATGAAAAAGTGCAAAGACAAGAGGGAAGACGAGAAAATGATTATAGAGGCTGTTTTACACAAAATGGGAAGACGGTTACTGGCTTTAAATCACCTTAACCAAAAAGCATAAAAATGTTGCTGTATTTGTTATGGTTAAAACGTTACTTTTGCAGGAAATGGCGAAATTTGTAGTAGCCAAATATTCTGCGTTGTACAGCCAAGTGTCTGTTCCGGTTTTTGTCAATGGCAATACTATGCTTTGGTCTCCGTTTGACCCGCCAAAGGCAATCATTAATAGTGTGTTCGCTTTCGAGACATCTATAGAATGTGAAGTTTTCCACGAGTAGTTTCGATAGATGTCGAAAAGACGGTTACTATTTTATATGAATGCAAAATCAATCTTTTGTATAAATACACATTACCTTTACACTAACCTCAGAATCTATCATGGGAGCATATACGCTCACTACAGAAAAGTGGGCATTAATTACCGCAGTATTGGAACCAGTTCCTGCGATTGAACTAAGAATGTAATGTCTTGTGTATCCTGTTTTTACAGGAAACTCAAATTCCTTTTCGACAGTAGACCCTTTTGCAACTTTGATTCCGCTTATAGTCTGTTCTGTCGCAAAAAACCGGTTACTATTTTGTTTTAAGACAATTGTATTTTTTCCACTCGCCCCAAGTAGTGGATTTGGTTTTCATCCATATAGCTTCAGCGTAAGAAAAAAGCACAACAATTCCGTATTCGCTGCCGGCTTTGCTTTGATATACAAGTAGAAATCCGCCTTTGCCATCCGGAGAACCTTGATTGATACTTACTGTGCTTTGTATTGTGAATAACCTAATTTCTCCATAGTCACATTTCATAAGTACATCTTCAGCAAGATCAGAACCAGAAGTTATGTTTTCTGAGCTCCTGAGCCGGTTACTATTTTATAACGTAGGATATAGTAGTTTGAATGTACGCACCTGCGCCAATGTCCGCACATGGCATAACCTCACCAGATGTTCCTATTCGTATACCTGTGCCGAGTGCCATGACAGGCGCAAACATTACAGAAGATGGTATATATTGTTTGGGCAAAGTCAAGTAAGTGTTAAATGAAGATAAAGGCCTTAATACTTTGATATTAAGGACTAAAGTTACTATCTTACCGTTGCGGAAGCACGATGCGTAATCACTATCGCTGATGTTCTCTATATACTCGGTTGGCGTTTCAAGTAGTTTCGTTGAGTCGGTCAGCAGGTTACTATTTTATAGCTTTGTTATGAGTTGCCAATCAGACCATTTTCCACCGTAGCAAGTTCTTGAAGCTATGACCTGTGAAGAGTAAAACATTTGCCTGTAATAGTCGGGCTGCAATAAATATCCAACCAAGATTCCGCCAGAAGATAAAAGAACGGGGTGTATTTCATCCATCATTATGATTCTGAAATAGACTGTGTTGTTCGGAATATTGGCAACATTCATTATTGAATCATCGCCTTTATAGCGAATTCCTTCTTTTATAGGAATAAAAAACCGGTTACTATTTTATATATATCGCCATTCGCCATATGATTTTGAACCATCGAGGTTGTAGTTAGAGTTTCGGACTGCAATGCTGTTTGATCCGAAACAAATAGCCATTTGAATACCATATATAATCCCATTAGAAGTTATCAGAGAATCGCCCATTATAAAATACCTGTTTCCAGAAAGATTTTTAGGAAGGGTTCCAGTAGCGTAAGAATTTGCTACGACAATATATTTTCGCTTAAAGAATCAATATTACCTGAAAATTCGTTGATTTGAGGCTTACTATTTTAATAAATAACTTTCATTTCAGTATTTATCTTGGTTTGGATAGACACTTTATACGCATCAATCGGTGTAATTGTGAAATCATCTGATTTTGAATTTTTTGTTAAAGGTGTAATATATATGCTTTCTGTCTCTCCTCTTGATACGAGATAGAATCCAAATACATTTGAATTTACAGTGCCCAGTATTAATGCGGAAGAATATACATGAATAGGCAAAATTGCTTTTTCGTTAGTTTTTACTGCCAGACCGGTCAGCCGGTTACTATTTAATCTTCAAAACTGCAATTTTGAAAGTAAAATTACCTGTTGGATTTCCGATAAAACAAATGGCCCAGTTTTGCGTAGCTTCTGTTCCGCTTACTCCATGGGTTACAGTATACTGCCACCCCATTCGATCTTCTGCTTGAATTGAGATGATCATGTATTCCGTAGCATTAATTTGCAAATCGTATTCTTTTTTTTCGGATTCCGCAGTGATAGTTCTTGTTAAAAATTCTATTCCTGGCAGGTTACTATTTTATGTCGTAACGATATGTCCAAGTGCTGTTCATCCGGTAGGCTGCTATTACTTTACCAATTCCAACAACTATCAATCCAGCATCCCGTCCGAATGGAATGTAGATGCAGAATGCCCACGGAGGTATAGTAAGATTTTCGTTTACTACAATTTCGTTTTCACCAGCACGGAAAAAAGCAATTTCGTTGCCATCTGGAATCTTGTCGGAGGCGGCACTTGCATAACTGGAAAGACGGTTACTATTTTATAGAAGAAAACTGCAATTATAAAAAAGCATAAAAGCATGTGATCATCTGAGTTTTTGTCGATTTTATTGTCACGGTTCTATCTGAGTTGTTGACAGTGATGCCCTCTGGAAGAGCTGATGTAGTCACAGTATATCCGATGCTGACAGAACCTCCGAGATAAAATACAATCATTGATTTCTCGATTATGATCAGCCCATGAGTGGCGGCGCGTACATTTTTGATAGTAAGCGAATCGCCAAATGTCTTTTCGTACCTCAGAAAGGGGTTACTATTTAATATCACAGAAAGGAGGTGAGAAAAAATGAGATTTCAAAAAGAGATAAACATTTTTGCCAAAGATGCCATACTGAAGCGCTTCCAGGCAAATGAGACAAATTTTTCTGTTGTCAAAGGCAAGATAGAGGCCTTGATCAGCGAAAGCGAAATCATCGAACTGCAGAACAGCAAGGTTACTATGTACAGCAAGCTCGCTGATGTGAAGCTTACTGTTGATGGACTGGAGCAGACCTATACAGATATATCATCAAAATATGATTCTGTATCCGGCCAGTATACAAAGCTTGATGCCAAAGTAGCTGAGTATAAATCAGGTGTGGATGGGCTTTCGGCGAACATTTCAGCAGTTAGCACAACTCTGAAGAATGACTATAGCACCACATCAGCCATGAACGCTGCGATAACAGCAAATGTGAGCAGCGTGCTCGCTACAGTATCGGAAACCTACGCTACACAGGACAGAGTTGGGAAACTGGAGACATGGAAAAACCAGGCAGAGCAGAAGATCACAGCGGATGCTATCGTGTCAACGGTCACATCCAGTTCGAGCTGGGGAGATAAAGCAGACAAAGCGACTCTGATCAGTCAGATTAATCAGTCTGCGGAACAGATCAAGATCAGGGGAAGCATCATAGACCTGCAGGGCAACATCAGTATTACAGACATATCTAACGATGCCATGAATACGATTAAAAACTATAGCATCACGGCGTTGTCAGATGCAAAAAAGTACGCGGATGACTGCGACGAGCTGGTCCTTGAAGGCTCACAGGACTATACGCGGACGTACACATTGTCAGAAATTGGAAAGCTGGAAGCATCCGGAGGAAATCTCGTCAAAGGATACAGATTCTCTGACGATAACATTAAAGCATACTGGAACACGGCCGGGACAATCAAGTCGGGACAGAACGATCCGGATGGTGGGAAAAATGCAGTGGCTATCGTTGCGGACGCAGCGAATTGCTATCTGGCTTCAAAAAGAAATGAAAATACAATAATCAACGCTACGGGACGATATACAGTGACATTCTGGGCAAAAGCATCAAAAGCGCAGACAGTGACATTCTCCTTTAACAAGGTAAGTGAAAGTATAGCGTTAACCACCACCTGGAAAAAATTCTCCTTCATAAAAGACATCACGAGTATCGCAGCGTCCGGAAGTTTGATTATATTCGGTGGTAGCAATTCAATCAGTACTGGCGATGGAACCATATACATTTACCGGCCGGACGTGCGGCACGGATACTCTTCCGAGGATATTTTTAATTTGTTAACTAACAACGGAAACATCCAGGGCATGTATATGACCGGCGGCAAGCTGTACTGGAACGGAGCTTACATCAAGTCAAAGTCTATAACCACGGCTGCACTTGCAGCTGATAGTGTAACTGCAGAAAAAATTAAAGTAGATGATCTGTGCTCTTTGAAAGCGAGCATAGCCGGATTCAAGATCTCAGCAGATACAATATCACATCAGAGTACTACCAAACCTGAAAGTGGCATCGGACAGACTTATTACGACACATATTTCTCGTCTCGGGACAAACGTCTTACTTTTCGAAAGGGCCCTGGAACATCTGACTATATGACGTTTAGCATAAAAGGTCTTAGGAGTAGTAGCTGGAAATGCTTAGATCTGATATCGGATGCGGATGTAGAGAGTGGTGATTTTTCCAGCGGAAATCATCATTCCCTAGGCTATACAAACATATACGGAATTTTGTATGTGGCAGCTGGACTCAAGGTTGCCGGAACTAAACAGGCGGTCAGAGAAACGGAAAACTACGGAGAAAAAGGCGTCTATTGCTACGAAACCCCGACACCGTACTTTGGAGATATCGGATCAGGAGAGATAGCCGCAGATGGAAAGTGTTACGTCGATATCGAAGACATTCTGAAAGAGATGATCAACACAGAAATGCAGTACTATGTTTTTTTGCAGAAGCGCGGAGAAGGAGATCTGTATGTTTCAGAATGCTCCCCGGATTACTTCATAGTCACCGGCACACCAGGCCTCAAGTTCTTTTGGGAGCTGAAAGCAAAACAGAAAGGATATGAGTATAACCGATATGAAGGCGAGGACAGAGTAGTAGGATTTAAGAAAATAGCATACGACGATGAGTATATCGCAGAAACAGAAAAACTCATCGAAGAAAGAGAGGAAATATGAAAGTATTAACAAGTTTTATAGTACTGAACACTGGAGAAGGAGAAAGAATCTCGTTCACGTATTCAGAGGTTGGAGAAGACGGAACAATCATCAGCCAGAATAACAAAAAAAACTTCCTGGTGCTCAATAAAGATCTGAAAAATCATATCAGCGAAATCAAAAAGTACATCGAAGATACGCACCTGACAGAGACAGAGTAGGAGAAACCAAATATGAGAATCAGAGCGGAGCCGTAACAGGCTCTTTTATTTTACTTAAAATTGCGCCGGCGCAACACCGGAGAAAGGAAGAAAGAGTGGAAACAATCATCTCATCATGCATCAGTGCAGCGGTAACTCTTCTGGTGTGCTTGATCAGTAATCATAGCCAGAATGAAAAGACACGTGCATTGATGGAGTACAAACTCGAAGAACTCACAAAAAGAGTAGACAAACATAACAATGTAGTGGAGAGAACCTATTCCCTGGAACAGAAAGCAGTTGTCCAGGAGGAGCAGATCAAGGTAGCAAACCACCGGATTTCAGATTTAGAAGAAAAGGAGAATGGACATGTTTAAGAATTGTGTTTTTAAAACAAGTGTTGACACTGTGAAATGGCTGAAAAAAGCGGGCATCAGAGCCATCAAGACAATGGCACAGACTGCAGTCGGAGTGATCGGAGCCGGAAGTGTCATCTCGGCGGTAGACTGGAAGATGGTAGCATCGGCAGCAGTCGTGGCCGGAGTGGTAAGTATACTTACCAGTGTAGCAGGTATCCCGGAAGTAGAGGCAGAAGAGGGCGAATGATCGTCCTCTTTTGAGAGAGAGGAAAAACATGTTAAAGATCATGGGGAAATCACAAGGCAGCATTGAACAGATGCGGGCCTACATCAGAAAAATGAATCCAAAGGTGTCCGATTCGGTCATCAAGATGATTCCATTATACATCACAGAAGGGGCAGCGGAAGGTGTCCGTGGTGACATTGCTTTTGCCCAGTCCTGTCTGGAAACCGGAAACTTCACATTCAGCGGATCGGCAGTAACACTCAGCCAGAACAATTTCTGCGGCCTTGGTGTGACCAAAACCGGTATGAGAGGCAACAGCTTCAAAACCCCGGCAGAGGGCATCCGGGCGCAGATCCAGCACCTGCAGGCCTACGCATCCACAGGCCGGTTGAAGAATCGTTGCGTGGATCCGAGATATACATACGTAAACAGAGGTTGCGCGGAGTATGTGGAACACTTAGGTATCCAGGAGAATCCAAAAGGCCAGGGGTGGGCATCCGGGCGGAATTACGGCCAGAAGATCATCAATATTCTGAATAGCATATTATCCATTAAGGCATCAAAAACAGAAAAGGAGAGTACAACAATGAATATCAACACAAGCCTTATCAGTAACAACAACAGCTATGCAGGTCAGAAACCGGCATATATCGTAATTCACAACACAGATAACTATGCCAAGGGTGCAAATGCGAAAGCGCATGCAAAAGCACAGCATGATGGCAACTTTAAGGGATATTCCGCACATGTATATGTGGACGACACAGAAGCGTATCAGGCGCTTCCGTACAACCGTGGAGCATGGCACGTGGGCGTCAACTACGGCGGTCGGCTGTTCGGTACTGTCAACAACAGAAATTCAGTAGGAATCGAGATGTGCGTCCAGGCAGGCTATAACTATGAGAAAGCTTTCCAGAATACAGTCCAGGTGTGCAAACAGCTTATGAAACAGTTAGGAATCCCGGCAGACAGAGTTGTGCAGCATTATGATGTATGTGCAAAGAACTGCCCGTCAGCAATTCGTGCAAAAGGTGACTGGAACCGGTTCAAGCAGCTGATCGGAGCTAAGACCGCCTCACCGACGGTAGATAGGTATTATCGCACGAGAAAGTCCTGGGCTGACAGCAAGAGCCAGATCGGAGCATACAAGAGCCTTGAGAATGCAAAGAAAGAGTGGAAACAGGGCTATACCATCTATGACTGGAACGGAAAAGCAGTGTATCCGGTACAGACTTCAGAAAAGGCAGTAGTTCTGACAGGAAAGTTTGAGACCCGGCTTCCGATCATCCGGAAAGGGAATTCCGGCGTTGCAGTTTCCGTGTTGCAGTCTGTACTTGGTGTTACTGTGGATAGTCATTTCGGAGACGATACAGAAGCATCGCTGAAAGTTTTCCAGAAAAACACAGGTGTAAAGGTAAGTGGAACCTGCGGTATTGATTCCTGGAAAAAGGTGATCGAACATGTGAAGGCAAACACAAAATAAGCATAAGAACAGGTAAGAATGAAGCGATAGCTAACAAATAGCTAACATTATTCGGAAAAAGCCTGAGAATAAAGGAATTTCTGTTTCCGTACAGGAAGCTGCTGACGCTGGCAAGTTCTGATTTCAGATAACGAAAATAGTGGGAAAGGCTGCAAACCTCAGGGTTTGCGGTCTTTTTCTTTTTACTCTGAAATAGAACAAAATATTCTTAAAAAGTGCGGAAAAACAGTAATAGTGAACACGTGGCTAACATTTTTTTTGGAATTTATGCGCCAGAAGAAAGCCGCTCAGAACAGGATGAAGGTAATTTGCGGAAATGCCATAATTGAGATTCGGAGAAAATATATCATAAAAAGGAAGGACACATCATGCATGAGCAGATGTATCCTTCTTTTTTGAATTGGTTATTTATGCATTTTTCAGTGCCTGTTCCAGATCTTTGATAATATCATCCACATTTTCGATACCGATGGAAAGACGGATCATTCCAGGAGAAACTCCTGCTTCAACCAACTGCTCGTCGTTCATCTGGCGATGTGTATGGCTGGCGGGGTGAAGGACCATAGTGATGGAAGCGGCAACGTGAGTTGCGATGGTGGCAAGCTTCAGACTATCCATAAAACGGACTGCTGCATCACGGCCACCGGTCAGTTCAAAGGAGATAACGCCGCAGGTACGACCATCCTTCATATATTTCTGAGCCAGTGCGTGATATTTATCCTCCGGAAGTCCTGCATAATTTACATGAGAAACCTTTTCGTGTGCGTTCAGGTATTCTGCAATCTTCTGAGCGTTGGAGCAATGGCGTTCAACACGCAGCGGAAGCGTTTCCAGACCAAGGTTCAGAAGGAAGCAGTTCATCGGAGACGGAATAGAACCCAGATCACGCATCAGCTGGGAAGTAGCCTTAGTGATGTAAGCTTTTTTTCCGAACTGCTTTGTATAGATGACGCCGTGATAGGATTCATCCGGCTCTGTCAGGCCGTGATATTTATGGCCGTAGGCATCCCAGTCGAAGTTACCGCTGTCGACAATGGCGCCGCCTACCTGAACGGCATGTCCGTCCATATATTTGGTGGTGGAGTGGGTAACGATATCTGCACCCCACTCGAAGGGACGGCAGTTTACCGGTGTGGCAAAGGTGTTATCCACAATAAGAGGCACGCCGTTCTGGTGTGCAACGTGTGCAAATTTCTCGATGTCCAGGACGACCAGAGCCGGATTAGCGATGGTTTCTGCAAAGAGAACCTTTGTGTTCGGTTTAAATGCGGCAGCGATCTCTTCTTCTGTTGCATCGGTATCAACAAAGGTGCAGTCAATGCCAAGTTTCTTGAAGGTGACGGCAAGAAGGTTGAAGGTTCCTCCGTAAATGGTAGAAGCGGCAACAACGTGATCGCCTGCCTCACAGATATTAAAAACTGCGTAGAAGTTGGCTGCCTGTCCGGAAGAAGTCAGGATTGCAGCAACACCGCCTTCCAGATCTGCGATCTTTGCGGCTACGGCATCGTTGGTCGGGTTCTGGAGACGGGTGTAAAAATATCCGTCTGCCTTCAGATCAAATAACTGGCCCATTTCGTCGGTGGTGTCATATTTGTAAGTGGTACTCTGATAGACAGGAAGTGCACAGGGCTCGCCTTTGGATGGGGTATAGCCGGAGTGGATACATTTAGTCTCTAAATTATAGTCGCTCATAGGGATAAGTCCTTTCTGCTGTGTTTTTCGTATAAATTTAACCGAATCAGGGAAGTTTGCTGCTTCAGATGCGGATATCCCATTGATCTGGATTAAGGAAGCTTCCTGTATTTCCGGATACTTCATTCCTGTATTATGCGTTTCAGGGATTTCTGAGAGAAGCTTTGATATTTATAGTTCGGCTAAATAAAGTATGAAAAGTACAGTTGTGTATTTTAAATAAAACTACATATAAGTATAACTCTTTATGTGTTGAAATACAACAATATTCTACATAAACTCTACTAGGCTATAGGGGAAATGAAATATTGCGTTCTGGTGCACATGATAAAATGCCATATGATCAACGTTCGTAATAACATAGTAAGTCATTTTATAGATTCGAAAATATGAGCAAATGCCGAAAAAACACTGTAAAACAAACAAAATATGTGAATAAAGTAACAAATGGTGAAAATCGCATAAAAACAAAATGGAAATTTTGTACAAAAAAGATATTGCGTTCACGTGCACAAAATGATAATATAACATCATCAAAAAGAACACAAAAACAGAAAACAATAAAAAATAAAAAAATGAACGGAGGAATTTAAAATGTTAAGAGTAGGAGTTATCGGATGCGGCGGAATGGGAAGAGATCATATCAGAAGACTGACAGAGAAGATCCAGGGAGCAGAAGTAGTAGCTGTTTCCGATGTATTTGAGGAAAGTGCCAGGAAAGCAGCCGAGATCTGCGGAGCAAAAGTCTATGCAGACAGTAAGGAGCTCATCAATGCAGAGAACGTAGATGCAGTATTTATCGTATCTCCGGGCTTCGCACATGTAGATTCTCTTCTTCAGGCAATTGAGGCCGGTAAGAGGATTTTCTGTGAGAAACCATTATGTACAACTGCTGAGGACTGCCTGAAAGTAGTAAAGGCAGAGGAGGCAGCCGGCAAACACCTCATCCAGCTTGGATTTATGAGACGCTATGACAAGGGATACCAGCAGATCAAGGAAGCACTTGCAACAGGAGAGTACGGCGAGCCGCTGATCCTTCACTGTACACACAGAAATCCGGAGGTAGGTACCAATTACAACACACCAATGGCTGTGCACGATACCGCAATCCATGAGATCGATGTTCTTCACTGGCTTGTAGATGATGAGTATGAATCAGCACAGGTAGTAATGCCAAGAGTGACGAAATATTCCCACTCTGAGCTGAAAGATCCGCAGATTATGATGCTTCGTACTAAAAAAGGTGTATGCATTGATGTAGAAGTATTTGTAAACTGCAAGTTCGGATATGATATCAATTGTGAAGTTGTATGCGAGGATGGTGCACTCAAAATGGCACAGCCGGCTTACCCGTCTATCCGCAAGAATGCGGCAGTGTCCACTGCTATTGACACAGACTGCTTCGTAAGATTTAAAGACGCTTATGATAAAGAGGTTCAGGATTGGGTTGATAACGCAGAGGCAGGAGTGATCACAGGACCGAATGCATGGGATGGATACCTGGCAGCGATTACTGCAGATGCTCTTGTAAAAGCGCAGGAAACAGGACAGATCGAGAAGATCGTTACAGCAGTTGAGAAGCCGGAATTTTATAAATAAATATATTTTACGAGCTCCACCTCATCAAGTGTGAGTTATCATACCAACCTATTGCTGCAGGCTTTCCCAATGAGTCTGCGGCGGCAGTTACCGGCAGGCTCCGATTCCGCTACGGCTTTGTTGAAACTGCGGCGGAAAACCTGCCGGTGAGATTAATCAGAAAAATTGGCTGAAAAGTAAGAATATATGGAGGATATTGAAGATGAAATTAGGATTTAATGAAGCAACTGCACTGGAATGCAAAGGACAGTCTCTTATGGCAGACCTGGAGATGTGCGAGAAATATGGCTTTGATTATATTGAGATCCGTTTTGACTGCGTAAAGGATTATCTCAAAGAGCATACACTGGAAGAGCTTGCAGACTGGTTTAAGAACCATCATCTGAAGCCATGGGCATATAACACTCTGATCTTCTTTAACCAGAGAGATGAGGCAGGGGAAAAAGAAATCGACGAAGAGGTTGATTTTATCCTGCAGGTTTCCAAAGCGATCGGAATGAAAATGCTGATCACAGTTCCGAGCTTCGACGTAAAAGACAAATCTGTCAGTGAGATCAAAGAAGAAGCAGTTGCACGTCTTCGTTATCTTTCCGATAAGGTTGGCGCAGACATGAAAATTTCTCTGGAGTTCTGCGGTGCACCGAACTGCTCCATCAACCAGTTTGGAACAGCCTATGATGTGGTAAAAGCAGTAGACAGAGATAATGTAGGCGTTACTGTGGACACCTTCCATTTCCATGAGATGTGCTCCCGCCTTGAGGACTTGAGAGCTGCGGATGGAAAGAAGATTTTTGCATACCATTTAAATGACTGTGAGGATCTTCCGCTTGGCTCCTGCGGAGACGACAAGAGACTGTGGCCGGGTGAAGGTGTTGTAGATCATGCAGGAATCGCAGCTGCACTGAAGGAGATCGGCTTTGACGGTGTATGCACTATCGAAGAGTTCCGTCCGGAGTACTACGCGATGAGCCATGAGGACAACGTGAAAAAAGCTGCAGAAGTCACCAGAGATTTTGTACAGAAATATTTCGGATAATTCATTCAGAAAGGTCCGACCTTAAACCGATGGGAGGTAGATACTATGGCTGGTAAGGGAATCCCTGAATTGTTGAATTACAAGCAGAAGGGGAAAGACTTGAATGAATTCATCAAGGTTCCGTTGTCGGAAAAGCTGGCATACTGCTTTGGCGATCCGGCACTGACCTTGATGTATACCATGACTACAACTCTGCTGATCTATTTTTATACCAACGTTGTTGGAATATCAGCAGGTGCGGTAGGAATGATCATGCTATTGTCCCGTGTTTTTGATGGATTTTCCGATGTGCTGATGGGAACTATTATCGACCGGACTCATTCCAGGTATGGAAAAGCCAGGATCTGGATCTTAAGACTTGCGGTTCCTTATGCGCTGGCAGCGGTGCTTTTGTTCACTATGCCGCCAATGGGAAATATGGGAAAGATCATCTATGCTTTTGTTACCTATAATATCATGAATACGGTTGTATACACTGCTATCAGCCAGCCATTCCATGCACTGGGATCTCTGATGAGCCGTGACCGTCGTGAACGTGATGTGATCTGTAACATCCGCATGGTATTGTCGATCACAGCAAGTATGATCATTACTGCGTTCACACTGCCGCTGATCAATATCGTAGCGAATATTACCGGCAATCAGCAGATGGCCTGGATCCTGGTAACTGCCGGCTATGCGATCATTTCTGTCGGTGTACTTGTGAATACTTATATGGTCTGTACAGAGCGTGTTTCTGCAGCAAAACAGGAAAAGGAAGATATTCCTTTTGTGGAAGCATTTAAAGCAACCGTTACCAACCGGTATTTCCTTATCGCTCTGGGGCTGATGATCTTTTATACCGCATATCAGATCATTATCGGAACGGACCTTACCTATTACTGCCAGTATGTACTCGGAAATGTAGACCTCGTCATGCCTCTTTCCGCAGCTGAGAAACTGGCAACTGTGGCAGGAATTGCCCTTCTGCCGAAGGTGCTTCCCCGCTATGGAAAAAGAAATCTCATCTGTGCCGGCTGCATCCTGGGTGTTGCAGGACAGCTGCTGTTCCTGATGAATATTACCAGTGTTTCGCTTGGTGTTGTAACCTGTATCATGAGAGGTATCGGAATCGCCCCATTCTATGGTGTGCAGTATTCTCTTCCAAGCGATGCAATTGAGTATGGCCAGTGGAAAACAGGCAAGCGTGTGGAGGGCCTGATGTTCTCATCTATGAGCATGGGCCAGAAGGCCGGTTCCGGACTGACTTCTGCTATTATGGGCGGGATTCTTTCGGCGGCATACTTTGACGGAACAAAGGCGACAGCGGCAGAGCAGTCTGCAGAGGCAATCCGCGTGATCAAGGGATTTTATCTGTATGTTCCGATAGCAATCTGGGTAGTGATGTTTGTGATCGCAGCATGCTACCAGCTGGACAAAGTTTATGACAAAATGATGCGTGAACTGATCCAGAGAGAATCGGGAGAGGAAAGCGTCTCTGTGCCGGGTGAGATCCAGTCCATGCCGTCACCGGCAGTTTTCGGAAACCGGATCAACGTGGCAATCGGAAGATTGTATGGCAGCAGTGGAAGAAAGATCGCCGAGGATGTTGCAAAAGCACTGGACTGCAAGGTTTATGATCGTCAGATCATCTGCCTCATGGCAGAAAAGTTCGGTATGGAAAAAGCAGATCTGGAAAGTGTAAGGCAGTATCTGGATTCCTACAATTATGAGGACTCTGAGCTTACGTTTTCTCCGTATGGACATTCATCGGCAGGTGCGGCAGCAGATTATACAGGTGTTCAGATGTTTGAGGTGCAGAGTCGGATCATCCGTGAGCTTTCTGAGAGAAGACCAGGTGTATTCCTGGGAAGATGTGCCAACTATGTGCTTCGTGGAGAGCCGCATACATACAGCTTTTTCGTTTATGCAGATGATGATTACCGGGAAAAAGAGGGACAGGAATATTATAAAGGCCAGTCTCTTGGAGAACTGAAGAAACGTGATCAGATCCGAAATGAATACTATGAGAAGTTTACCGGAATCCGCAGAGATGATCCTCATTGTTACGATATGGTGATCAATGTATCCAAAACAGGTGCAGCCGGAGCGGCCGGTCTGATCCTGGATTATATCCGGAATAAAGAAGAGGAAAAAGGAGGGAATGCATCATGAAGATCGCATTTGACGTAGATGTTCTTGCAAAACAGATGGATATCAACCGTATGGTCCATCAGGTGGCGGACTGGGGATATAAATATATTGAACAGTCCCCGCATCCGAGAATCAATCCGTTCTATAAGCATCCACTGTTTTCAAAAGAGTGTGAGCAGGAATACAGACAGGCTTTGCGGGAAACCGGTGTAGAGATTTCTTCTTTTATCGTGGTGTATCGCTGGTCTGGTCCGACGGAGGAACAGAGACAGTTTGCAGTTGCAAACTGGAAACGGATGATCCAGATTGCCGGAGATATGGGAGTGAAGGTTATCAATACAGAACTTTCGGGTGATCCGAACCAGCAGGAAATCTGCAATGGAATGTGGTTTAAATCCATGGAGGAATTGCTTCCGCTGATCGAGCGTGAGGGCATCCGCGTGGAAATCCAGTCTCATCCTTATGATTTCTGTGAGTTGAATAATGAGACCTGTGATATGGTGAAATCGTTTCGTTCTCCGAACCTTGGATACGTGTATTCTTCCCCTCATGGATTCTTCTATGATGAGGGAAAAGGTGATGTGCGTTCCATGCTGAAATATGCAGGCGATGAACTGACCCATGTACTTTTTGCGGATACCTTTAACCAGACCATGGACTGCAGGTACATTTTAAATCCGCCGTGGCTGAATGGCCGTGGAAAAGCGGATGTGACGGTGCATCAGCATCTTGCAATGGGTGAGGGAGATGTTGATTTTGATGGTATTTTTGAAACATTGAGAGAAATGGATTTTGCCAGCAAGCAGCTGAAACCGGATGCACCGAAAGCTGGCGGCGATAACATTGCCTGCGTTTCCATGTTTGGTTTTCCGGAAAAGATGGATAAGCAGGCACCGGAAGCAAGAGAGAGGATTGAGAGAGAACTGCTGGGGAAATGATCGGGTGATCGCGGCAGATCAGAAAGAAAACTGCAATAAATGAGCAGCTGACAGTACGCAGAACGGTGAAAAAGACTGATAAAATAATGAACGCGTGCAGAAACACGGTTTTCAGGATGAAAGTTTCATTGTGGAAACCGTGTTTTTGATGCCTTTCTTTACAAAAAAACTTTACATATATCAAACAACTGTCTTGTCACATGTAAAGTACTGTGGTATTATGTGTAAGATGTTTTGAAAAAAGTTGCATGATAATTAAAAAGCAGATCAGAAGCATCTGCATAATAAAGACTAGTACAGCAAAAGCAGGAATTCAAAAAAAGAAATCCTGCAGGAAAGGTGAAAGATAATGACAGTTGCAGAAGAAATCCAGAAATTAAAAAAAGAAAAAGATGCCATCATCCTTGCGCACTACTATGTGCGTCCGGAAGTGCAGGATGTAGCTGACTATATAGGAGATTCCTTTTATCTCAGCAAGATCGCAGCCAGCGCGAAAGAGAAGACGATCGTGTTCTGTGGAGTAGGATTTATGGGAGAGAGCGCGAAGATCTTAAGTCCGGATAAAACTGTTCTGATGCCTGCCATGGATGCAGACTGTCCGATGGCTCATATGGCAACAGAAGAAGGTATCCGCAAGGTGCGGGAGGAATATGATGATGTGGCAGTTGTCTGTTACATTAATTCCACAGCTGCATTGAAGGAGCTTTCTGATGTATGTGTTACTTCCGCAAATGCAGTAAAGATCGTAAAAGCGCTTCCGAACAAAAACATCTTTTTTATCCCGGACAGAAATCTTGCACATTTTATTGCAGAACAGGTTCCTGAGAAGAACTTTATTTATAACGAAGGTTTCTGTATTGTCCATGAATTTATGGATCCGGAAGAAGTAAAAGCAGCAAAAGAAGCGCACCCGGATGCACTGGTTCTGGCACATCCGGAATGTCCTCAGACAGTTTTGAAACAGGCTGATTACATCGGAAGTACATCGGGGATCATCAAATATGCACAGGAAAGTGACAACAAAGAATTTATCATCTGCACAGAATGCGGCGTTCAGTACAAGCTGGAAACTACCTGCCCGGATAAAAAATTCTACTTCACAGAAACCGTACCGGTCTGCAAAAACATGAAAAAAGTATTTCTGGAAAAAGTCCTCCACGTTCTGAAAACCGGGGAGAATGAGCTTCATGTAACAGACGAGACACGTGAAAACGCGAAGAGACCGCTGGAGCGGATGCTGGAACTGGCAAAATAAAGAAAACACATTTGTATAAAAGATTTGTCTGAGTTGGCTGAAAAGAGAAATCAAGACAGAGAGGCGAAGAGCAATGAGAATTAAAACAGACGTAGTGATCGTAGGAACAGGTGTTGCAGGTATGTTCAGTGCATTGAAGCTTCCACGGGACAAAAAGATCGTGATCATCACAAAAGAGGATATGAGAAGCAGTGATTCTTTCCTGGCGCAGGGTGGAATCTGTGTGCTCCGAGATGAAAATGATTACGACAGTTATTTTGAAGATACCATGAAGGCAGGACATTACGAAAACAGAAAAGAATCCGTAGACATTATGATCCGAGGCTCCAGGGACATCATTAATGACCTTGTTGGATATGGTGTGGATTTCAAGATGGATGGAGATGATTTTGCCTATACAAGAGAAGGTGCACATTCCAGACCGAGGATTCTTTATCATGAGGATATCACAGGAAAAGAAATTTCCGAAAAACTGCTACAGCAGGTTCTGAAGCTTGAAAATGTAACAATTCTGGAATATACTACCATGCAGGATATTCTTGTGGAAAATGGCAAATGTGCAGGCTTAAAGGCTGTTTCCGCGGAAGGTAACAGAGATCGTCTGAAAGCAATGGAAGCTGGAAATGCGGTGAAGATCCAGGAGGAAATCCAGCCAGGCGGAGAGATTCAGGTAGAAATCTATGCACAGGATACAATTCTGGCAAGCGGTGGAATCGGAGGAAAATATGAGCATTCCACCAATTATCCACATCTCACAGGGGATGCTCTTGATATTGCAAAAAAGCACAATGTGCGTCTGGAACATGTGGATTATGTGCAGATCCATCCGACAACGCTGTATTCCAAGAGACCAGGCCGCAGATTCCTGATCTCAGAATCAGTCCGCGGAGAAGGTGCAGTACTTTATAACAGCAAAAAAGAGCGGTTTGTCAATGAACTTCTTCCAAGAGATGTAGTAACAAATGCGATCCGGGAAGAAATGAAAAAAGAAGGAACAGACCATGTATGGCTTTCCATGGAAAATATTGATAAAGATACGATCCTGAATCATTTTCCGAATATTTATCAGAGATGCCTGGAAGAAGGCTATGATGTGACAAAAGAATGCATCCCTGTTGTTCCTGCCCAGCATTATTTCATGGGCGGTATCTGGGTAGATTCTGACAGCAAGACCAGCATGGATCAGCTTTATGCAGTGGGAGAGACCAGCTGCAACGGTGTACATGGCGCGAACAGATTGGCAAGTAATTCCCTGCTGGAAAGTCTTGTATTTGCAAAACGTGCAGCCAAAGCAATCTCCGCAGAAAAGAAAAGTACTGCAGGCGCGGCATAAATGCAGCCGGAATATAAATATCCGTATTATGAAAAACAGGAGCAGCCTTGCTTTGGAGAACGGGGCTGCTATGATAATTAAGAAAGAGAAGGTATTGTAAAATGAATAAAATTACAATGACACTTCAGGTAGATCACCTGATCCTGGAGGCTTTAAAGGAAGATATTTCAAGCGAAGACGTTACCACAAACTCTGTTATGAAAGAAGCAGTTCCGGGAGAGGTAGATCTGATCTGTAAAGAGGATGGAATCATTGCGGGACTGGAAATCTTCAGCCGTGTATTTACGCTTCTGGATGCTGACACAAAAGTGGAACTGTTCTGTAAGGATGGCGATGAAGTAAAAAAAGGTCAGAAAATGGGAAAAGTCACAGGAGATATCCGCGTGCTTCTTTCCGGCGAGCGTGTGGCACTGAATTATCTGCAGAGAATGAGCGGAATCGCAACTTACACACATTCTGTTGCGTCTCTTCTTGAGGGAACAGGGATTACTTTGCTGGATACCAGAAAAACAACGCCGAACATGCGTATTTTTGAGAAATATGCAGTTCGTGTAGGTGGCGGACAGAACCACAGATATAATCTTTCAGATGGAGTCCTGCTGAAAGACAATCACATCGGAGCAGCAGGAAGCGTTGCGAATGCTGTAAAAATGGCGCAGGAGTACGCTCCTTTTGTCCGCAAGATTGAAGTTGAGGTAGAAACTCTTGATCAGGTAAAAGAAGCTGTTGAGGCCGGCGCTGATATCATCATGCTTGACAATATGACTCCGGAAATGATGAAAGAAGCAGTAAAACTCATTGACGGAAGAGCGAAAACAGAATGTTCCGGAAATGTTACAAAAGAAAATATTGCAAAGATCAGGGATGTTGGTGTAGACTATGTATCAAGTGGTGCATTAACACATTCCGCACCGATCCTTGATATTTCGCTTAAGAATCTTCATCCGCTTTCCTGAAGATCACAGAATTTTGCAAAATACCGAGTGCTGTGACAGGAAATATCCGGAATATCAGAAAAAAGAAGCGAGAATTGTCGGAAGCAGATGCATAACAGGTAATATCTGAACCGGGTGGGAGATATTGCGAGAATGAAGGAGAGAGGTACCGGAACAAAAAGTACAGGCACAGCCAGGAAAGGGGAACTTAAATGACTGGTTCAGAACGCAGGACAGCGATCATGGATCAAATTAAAAATAGTGACCGGCCGGTCTCAGGAAGTGCTCTGGCCAGAACATTTCAGGTCAGCAGACAGGTGATCGTGCAGGATATTGCGTTGATACGCGCGGAGGGGAATGACGTGATCTCCACCAACAGAGGATATATTTTTACTGCTCCCCATACTGTGAGCCGGATATTCAAGGTGCATCATACAGATGCGGATCTGGAGAACGAGCTCTGCGGGATTGTGGATCTTGGCGGAAAAGTGATCAACGTAATGGTGAATCACAGAATTTACGGACATATCGAGGCAGAACTGAATATCAGTTCCAGACGCCAGGTTGAGAATTTTATGGAGGATATCCGAAGCGGCAAGTCCAGTCCTCTGAAGAATATCACATCTGATTATCATTATCATAAAGTAGAAGCAGAATCCGAGGAAATCCTGGATATGATTCAGGATATGCTGAAACGGCGAGGATTTCTGATCGAAGCAGAATAGCAGAAGTCTGAAACAAAAAGAAAAGATATACAGAATGAGAAAATTCTGTTAATATGAAAATATAGTGATCACGAAAATAGGAGAAGGAATCCTGCACGGCAGGGTTCCTTCTTGCACCCTGTGGAAATGTACAGACAGGGAAAACAGGATGCAGATATGAGGGTGAGAAAAAATACGGTCGGACATGTATGGAGGGGAAAATGGATTATCAGAGTACGTTTACATTTATGCTGGAGATGGCAGGAACTATTGCGTTTGCTGCTTCCGGAGCTATGGTGGGAGCACAGAGAGGAATGGATATTTTCGGAGTCTGCGTTCTTGGCGTGGTAACTGCAGTGGGAGGTGGAGCTACCAGGGATATTATTCTGGGAATCGTGCCACCGGGAATGTTTCAGAATCCGCTGTATACCATTGTGGCAACAGTGACGTCCTGTATTGTTTTTGCAGTGATGTACTGGAAACAGGAGCTTCTGGAAGGCGGGAACCGGCTGGTTTATGATAAGGTGATGCTGGTGATGGATACGGTTGGACTTGGCGTATTTACCGTTATGGGTGTTGATAAGGGGATTTCCCAGGGATATATGGGAAGAACATTTTTTCTTGTATTTCTTGGGACTGTCACAGGAGTTGGAGGCGGTCTGATCCGTGATATGATGGCAGGAGTACCGCCATATATTTTTGTGCGCCATATTTATGCCTGTGCATCCATTGTAGGGGCTATTGCCTGTGTTTGGACATACAGGCTGTGGGGAGGAGTGCCTGCCATGGTGATCGGAACGATAGTAGTGATCCTGATCCGGTATCTGGCGGCACATTACCGGTGGAATCTGCCGAGACTGAGGAGAGAATAAAAAAAGAAATGTTGATATCGAAATGCAGATACCCGATCTGTATGGTCAGATGAGGCAGCCGTTTGAAAGAAATAATGAAGGACTGCTGCCGGATAACAGGAATGGATATATGAAAAGCTCCGGATCATTTAAGGAATAATGTTCCGGAGCTTTTTATCTTATATTTGGTTTATATTGCGTAGAAAAATCTTATCTGTTTTGATCATAAGAGGATTATGCGTCTGTATCCTGCAGAGCCAGGAAACCTTCCTCGCCGGTACGGATCTTGACAACGTTTTCGATATCGTAAACGAAGACTTTACCATCGCCGATCTGACCGGTATGAAGAACTTCTTTGGCAGTATCAATAACCTTCTGAACCGGTACAAGACTTACAACGATCTCAATCTTAACCTTCGGACGGAGGTTCATGTCAACCTCAACACCACGATAGTAGGTTGGAGAACCCTTCTGAACACCACATCCCATAACGTTTGTGATAGTGATACCGGTTACGCCGATCTCGTTCATAGCCTGCATAAACTCATCCAGCTTGTTCTGACGTGTGATGATAACAACCTTTGTCAGTTTGTGTACGCCGTCTGCAGGAATCTCAGGAACAGATTCAGCAGGAGCAGAAGGAGCATGTTTTACAACAGGGGCTTTTACGGAAGTTCCCATTGGAGTCGGAGCCTTTGTCATGGTATCCTGTACAAAGAATCCATCGTATGCACTTGCGAGGCCATGCTCTTTCATATCCAGACCTGCGATCTCTTCCTCAGCGGAAACACGAAGTCCGATAGAGTGTTTGATCACCTGGAAGATGATTGTCATAGTAATAGCAACCCATGCGATCGTGATAGCCATACCAATAAACTGAACACCGAAGCCATGGAAACCACCGCCTGTGAGAAGACCTTTCCATCCGGTACCTGCACCGTCGGAGAAAAGACCTACAGCAAGAGTTCCGAAAGCACCGTTAAGACCGTGAACGCCAACAGCACCAACCGGGTCATCAATTTTGAGAACTTTATCAATAAATTCAATACCAAATACTACAATGAATCCGGAGAGGATTCCGATGATAGCTGCAGACGTAGGAGATACGGTATCGCAGCCTGCGGTGATGGCTACCAGTCCTGCAAGAGAACCGTTCAGAGACATGGAAACATCCGGTTTTTTGTAGCGGATCCATGTGATCAGCATGACTGTTACAGTAGCGACAGCAGCGGCAAGGTTTGTGGTTACGAAGATTTTTCCGGCGCTTACAATGGCGTCGCCTTCCATGCTGACAGTAGATGCACCGTTGAAACCGAACCAGCAGAACCAGAGGATGAATACACCAAGCGCACCAACAGTAAGGTTATGTCCCGGGATCGCTCTGGATTTACCGGATTTGGAATATTTTCCGATACGAGGTCCGAGGATGATGGCACCGATGAGTGCAGCAACACCACCAACCATATGAACAGCACAGGAACCTGCAAAATCATGAAATCCCATCTGGCTGATAAATCCGCCGCCCCAGATCCAGTGACCGGATACCGGATATACAACGAGACTGATCAGCAAACTGTAGATACAGTAGGAGATGAACTTGGTACGCTCTGCCATGGCACCGGATACGATGGTAGCAGAGGTAGCGCAGAATACAGTCTGGAAGATGAGAAATGCCCAGAAAGGAACTCCATCCGGAAGCATTGCGTTTCCGTAGTTTGCCTCTGAGGCGATTCCGCCGATCTTGCCGAAGAAACCGTTTCCTGCACCGAACATGATGCCAAATCCAACCAGCCAGAAGACCGGTGTGCCGATACAGAAGTCCATCAGGTTTTTCATAATGATATTACCTGCGTTTTTTGCTCTTGTGAATCCTGTTTCGACCATTGCGAATCCAGCCTGCATGAAGAAGACCAGTGCTGCGCCGACGAGGACCCAAGTTGTGTTTACTGAAGAATACATAGTAACACTTCCTTTCCCAATTTTTTTCTTTCCTATTATATATGAAAAAATTATTTATAATACCGGACAGAAAAACAAACAGAATTTATCCAGTATCAGTATAACGAAAAAGCGCAGGAGAGAGGAAATTCTCTTCCGCGCCTTTACGAAATCAAAATAGTTATATGTAAAACAGGGGATATCTGTATCGTGTGATTAATGGATGAGGAAATCGATAATGAATTATGAAGTAGAGTTCATAAGGGATATCCCCTGTATTTACCGTATGAAATTTTTATCTGATATCCGTGATCAGATTGAGAATAACAGCTTGTCGTAGGTCGGATATGGAAGTAACTCATCCGGGATCAAAGCCTCTGCCTCATCAGCAGATTTTCTTAAAACTTCCATGTCTTCCAGAACAGTTCCCTGATAAGCCTTAGAGCATGCAAGCACATCGTCAGAAGAAGCAAGAGCTTTTGCTGTATCTGCCTTAAGAGTTTCCAGATCCTTTGCCATGGTGTCTGCAAGTGTACTCAGTTTGGAGATCAGAGCAGCTTCACTTGCTACAGAAATATCAGCTACTACGGATTTCTTAGCAGCTGCAGTATCTGCAAGCTTTTCAACATATGTATATACAGAAGGAATTACCTGCTTCTGGATCATCTCAGCCAGAGTGTTGGATTCGATATTGATGGTCTTGTAATAGTTCTCAAGCCAGATATCGTAACGGGAGAAGAGCTCTTCCCTTGTAAAAATGCCATGCTTTGTAAACAGCTCAATGTTCTTCTCAGCAATGAAATGCGGAAGTGCATCCGGAGTTGTTTTAAGATTGTAGAGACCACGTTTCTCAGCTTCTTCAACCCATTCGTCTGTATAGCCGTTTCCGTTAAAGATGATGCGTTTATGCTCTTCAATGGTCTTCTTAAGAAGTGCATGTACTGCGCTTTCCATTTCTTCTTCCGGAACATCCTTAAGAGCTGCGCTGAATTCTGCAAGAACCTCTGCAACAGCGGTATTCAGTACGATGTTCGGGTTTGCAACAGATGCTGCAGAACCAAGCATACGGAACTCAAATTTGTTTCCGGTAAATGCAAATGGTGAAGTACGGTTTCTGTCTGTGGTATCCTTTATGAAGTGCGGAAGTACCTTTGCTCCGATATCCATCTGTACCGCATGCTTATTGCTGAAGAAGGTATCGTTTTCAATAGATTTCAGTACGTCTGTCAGCTCATCTCCAAGGAAGATGGATACGATCGCAGGCGGTGCCTCGTTTGCTCCGAGACGATGATCGTTTCCGGCGCTTGCAACAGATACGCGGAGAAGATCGGCATAATCGTCAACGGCTTTGATGACAGCTACCAGGAATACCAGGAACTGTGTATTCTCTGCCGGTGTTTTTCCCGGATCAAGAAGGTTTACACCTGTGTCTGTGATCATGGACCAGTTGTTGTGTTTACCGCTTCCGTTGATTCCCTCAAATGGTTTCTCGTGAAGGAGGCAGACCATGTTGTGCTTGTCGGCAACTTTCTTCATGATCTCCATGGTCAGCTGGTTGTGGTCAACAGCAACATTTGTGGTATCAAATACAGGAGCCAGTTCGTGCTGCGCAGGAGCAACCTCGTTATGTTTTGTTTTTGCCGGAATGCCAAGCTTCCAGAGCTCTTCGTCAAGATCATGCATGTAAGCAGCAACGCGAGGTTTCAGGGCTCCGAAGTAATGATCTTCCATTTCCTGTCCTTTTGGTGCAGAAGCGCCCAGAAGAGTACGGCCGCAGAAGATCAGGTCTTTTCTCTTCTTGTAAAGATCCTTGTCAACCAGGAAGTATTCCTGCTCAGGTCCTACGGTTGTGTCGATGTGACGGACCTCTTTGTTTCCGAGGATGTGAAGGATACGAACCGCTTCTTTGTTCAGAACATCCATGGAACGGAGAAGAGGAGTTTTCTTATCCAGTGCCTCTCCGCTGTAGGAACAGAATGCAGTAGGAATGTAAAGAGTTTTATCTTTGATGAATGCAGGTGAAGTAGGATCCCATGCTGTATATCCTCTTGCTTCAAAAGTAGCACGAAGTCCGCCTGACGGGAAGCTGGATGCATCCGGCTCACCTTTTACCAGCTCTTTACCGGAGAAATCCATAATCACCTGTCCGTCACCTGTAGGGGAGATGAAGCTGTCATGCTTCTCAGCAGTTACGTTTGTCATCGGCTGGAACCAGTGTGTGTAATGTGTCGCACCATTTTCAGTAGCCCACTCTTTCATTGCAACTGCTACGGAATTTGCAACATCCAGTTCCAGATGAGTTCCGTTTTCAATTGTTTTCTTTAATGCTTTGTACATATCCTTTGGCAGTTTACTTCGCATCACTTTGTCATTGAATACAAGGCTGCCATACATTTCAGGGATACTCTGTGCCATATAGGTACACTCCTTTCGATTTCACTCATTCATAATAATTTTTAATTATTTTATAAGGGCCGCCGCCGGAAGAACCGGGTATAAACGGACCGAAAACAAAAAAAGCGCTTCAGATACTTGTCGTATCCAAAGCGCCTTTGCTTTATGTGATGCAGTATACACCAAAATAAAATAATGTCAAGAGCTTTTTGGAAAAAATCTAAAAAATCGACCGGAGCGATGGGACTGTCGGAAAATAGGCAGGGTTGACAAATCTTGTCTTTTTATTATAATCTGATATCGTAGTTATACAGTTGAAAAGTCATTGATTTCTATAGAAAGAGCTTTTTGACCAGTAACCAAGACACACAACACGGAAAGAACAGATGGAGGAAAATATGTCAGGAGTAAAGGAAGAATGTGGCGTATTCGGGATTTATGATCTGGATGGAGGGAATATTGCACCATCTATTTATTATGGTCTTACCTCGCTGCAGCACAGGGGACAGGAGTCCTGCGGAATGGCCGTTTCAAGGACGGACGGAGAAAGAGGAAACGTACAGTTCCATAAAAATCTCGGACTGGTAAGCGAAGTTTTGCGAAAAGATGTTGTACATAATATGAATGGTGATATCGGAATCGGGCATGTTCGTTATTCCACAACCGGAGAATCTGTTGCAGAGAATGCACAGCCGCTGGTACTTTCTTATATCAAGGGAAGTCTGGCACTTGCGCACAACGGAAATCTGGTTAATACAGAAGCTTTGAAATGGGAGCTGATCCAGACGGGCGCAATTTTCCATACAACTACCGACTCAGAGGTTATCGCGTTCCATATCGCAAGGGAACGTGTGCATTCTGCCACTGTAGAGGAAGCAGTACATAAAACCGTAGAGAAGATACGTGGAGGATATGCTCTTGTGATCATGAGCCCTCGGAAGCTGATCGGTGCTCGTGATCCTTACGGATTGAAACCCCTCTGTCTTGGAAAAAGAGATAATGCCTATGTCCTTGCATCTGAAAGCTGTGCGCTGACATCTGTAGGGGCGGAATTTATCCGTGATATTGAACCGGGTGAGATCGTCACGATCACCAAGAACGGACTGAAATCCAGCAAACTGACTGAGAAGAAAAAGCATGCTCATTGTGTTTTTGAATATATTTATTTTGCAAGACTGGACAGCACCATGGACGGCGTGAAAATCTATGATGCAAGGATCCGTGGAGGAAAATCTCTTGCAAAATCCTATCCGGTAGAAGCGGATCTGGTAACAGGTGTACCGGAATCCGGACTTCCGGCAGCAAAAGGCTATTCTGAGGAATCCGGAATCCCGTTTGGCTTTGCATTCTATAAGAATAGTTACATTGGAAGAACCTTTATCAAGCCTACACAGCAGGAGCGAGAGTCCAGTGTCCATTTGAAACTGAGCGTTCTGGAATCCGTAGTTAAGGGGAAGAGAATTGTTCTGGTGGATGATTCCATTGTCCGCGGAACTACCATTGCCAATCTGATCCACATGCTGAAAGAAGCAGGAGCAAAAGAAGTCCATGTACGTATCAGCTCCCCGCCATTTTTACATCCCTGTTATTTTGGTACCGATGTGCCGTCCAATGACCAGCTGATCGCAGCACAGCACAGCACGGAAGAAATCCGTAAGATGATTGGCGCAGACTCCCTGGGTTATATGCAGATCGATTATCTGGAAGGCATGGCGGGCGGACTTCCGCTGTGTAAAGCATGTTTTGATGGCAATTATCCGATGGAAATACCGGCAGAAATCAAACAGGATTAATGAACTATGTGGAATTAATCTCACAGTAAAAAATAATGGATTGAAAAACAAAAATGTGAAAACTACACAATAAACATATAAAAACCCGGATTTTGTTATGCAAAATCCGGGTTTTTATAGATGGGCTCTTAAAGATAAAAAATATCAACTTGACAAATCTGACAATATGAGACATAATGTGGGACAGCCAGATGAGAAAAGGCCGCTGGTCTGGGAAATACAGGAAAACAGCGCGGTCGAAATAAGGCCGGTTTTTTGCCGAGATAAAAGAGAGGATGATATTTATGTCTAAAAAAATTAGATTGAATGCGACAGAAGATGTTAAAGAATTTGTTAAGGCTGCAAGTAAATGTGATTTTGATGTAGATATTTCATATAACAGAATTTTAATTGATGCAAAATCTATTCTTGGAATCCTCAGCATGGATCTGACTAAGGTTCTTACAGTAACCTGTCATGGAGAGAATCATGAGTTTAACTGCTTCCTTCAGAAATATGCAGTTGCCTGACAGACAGTGCAGAGACAGATAAGATATCATAAAAATAAAAGGCAGACGTGACTGCAGAGACGGGAGATCAGATGGAAATCCCCGGCAGGCGTCTGCTTTTTTCTTTACAACCATTTCATAGGAAGAAATTCCGCAGACTATATGAAAAATCAGTGTTACTGTTCACTGGTAATATTCCGCGAGGTGTTTTTTGTGAGCGAAGGTCACAGAAAACCCGAGACATACCGCGCG